>OCHC01000224.1_pt1 | contig 72393 bp, 55 predicted proteins | sample 1538641 | NCBI WGS metagenome assembly OCHC01 (sample SAMN04571714, study PRJEB22368) | human gut metagenome | biome: human gut; material: stool | host: Homo sapiens | place: Luxembourg | collected 2012-08-17
CGTTTTCTTTCCTGTCCAGTCAATATAACGGAAGCTCACATACCAGGTTCCCTGTTTTGTGTCCTTGTAAGCTGACATTCTAAACCCTCCTTTAAACTGCTCGCTGAGAGCATCCATAAAATTTTGTTTCCCAATAGGGACGTGGAATCTTTCCACGAACTGCCACATATCCTTCCTTTGCAAGTTCATCATTGAGCTGTTTCAGAATGGAATATGCCTTACTGCGTTTCACGCCTAATTCTTCCATGACATCATCAACGGTCATCATATAATTAGTTCTCATAGCGTCCTCCTTTCCAATCACTTTTGTGACTCTTTTGATGTTTTCTATCATAATTCACTTTTGTGACTTTGTCAATAACCTTTTGCGAATTTAATTTTTATATTCCAAAGTGTTTTATAATCAGCTCTGAAAAAACAACCTCTTCCGCATCATTCACTTTTGTGCTAGAATAGAAGCACAAATATAATTAAGGAGGCAGCCACAATGGTAGGTAAAAAAATCCGGGCATACCGGGAATTCAGAGGATACAGTCAGATACAATTAGCCGAGCTGTCCGGCATTAATGTTGGTACGATAAGAAAATATGAACTGGGAATCCGGAATCCAAAACCGGATCAGTTAGAAAAGATTGCAACTGCACTGGGATTAAATGTCAGTGTTTTTCTTGATTTCAATATTGAGACAGTTGGAGATGTACTCTCCATCCTGTTTGCAATCGATGACTCTGTGAATCTTTCTCTCTCAGAGACGTCAGATCAGAAGATTGCCATGACATTTGATAATCCTACAATGCAGGATTTCTTTAAGAAATGGTGCCAGTTTAAAAATGTCTATGAAAAGGAAAAAGCTGAAATATTAGCTATTAAAGATGAAAATAAAAGACAGGAAGAACTGGATAAACTGAACGCTACCCAGGAAGAATGGAAATTGCGTGCTATGGGAACCACGATAGGATGTCATACTATCGTTAAGAAGGGCACTGAGGTTAATACCGTCAAGACATATAACTTAACTTAAAGCAATTTAAATCACGAATAACTCTAAGAGGTCATGCATACACTAAACTCAAATGCTCTCCTTGAAGATTTGTTATTTAGATGTTATCATATTTATAATATCAATCTTACAAAGGGGATGAAAGAGATGGTAAACAAATTGGAACAATTAAGCCAAACAGCTATTTCTGATCTTCTGCTCAAATTAGAAGCCAAACTTGATGCTGACGTTTTCACATACTATGGAGAAATTGTCAACGGTGTTGAGCGAGAAGTTAAAGATTTTATTGAAGCACTAGCAAAAGATTCACACAAGCATGATTCCATTTATATTTTTTTAACTACTCCTGGTGGTAGTCTTACACCAGTCCAAAGAATGGTTGATATTTTCCGCCATTTTTATGATGAAGTAAATTTTATTGTTCCAGATTATGCATATAGTGCTGGTACGATATGGTGTATGAGTGGAGACAATATATACATGAATTACTACTCTACTCTTGGACCAATTGATCCACAGGTTCCCAACAAAGAGGGACATCTAGTTGCCGCTCTGGGATATCTTGATAAAATTAATGAACTTTTAGATAAGGCCAAACGTAACGAATTAACTCAAGCTGAATTCCTAATATTAAAAGATTTTGATTTAGCAGAACTTCGTTCATATGAACAGGCTAAAGAATTAGCTATAGATATGTTAAAGAAATGGTTAACTACTTATAAGTTCAAGGACTGGACAATTCACTCTGATGGAAGTGCCGTTACCCAGGAAGAAAAGGAACAGCGTGCATTAGAAATTGCAAGTAAATTAAGCGATAATAATGTTTGGAAATCTCATGGACGTCCTATTGGTATTCAAGTATTAAAAAATGATCTGCACCTAGAAATAGTTGATTTTGAAAAAGATTCAGAATTAAATGAAATAATAAATGAATATTACGATGGTGTGAGTGAATATATTAAAAATCATAATTTTAGACTTTTCTTTCAAACGAGGTTATTTATATGAGTATAGTTGAAAAAATTCAAAATTTACCGGAAAATACTGTTACACAAGATGATAATTTTATAATGCTTTCAGAAGCATTGTCTGAATATCATCGCCTAATTCAAGAGGGAAAACTAGTTCCTCGTAAAAATAATTTAGAAAACATATACACTACTTATTCATTTCACAGTAATGTAAATTATTAAAATTACAATTTTGTTATCATTCTGTTATCACAAACGGTTGTCAGGACACTCTCCCGGCAACCGTTTTTCTATACTGTTCGTTATTCTTTTCCACTCTTTTTTATATTTCCAGGCAACAGAAAAACCCGTAGAACCGAAGTTCTACGGGTATCTTACGTTTGGACACAACGTTATCTTACGATAACAAATCTATATTCAGATTGTATTACTCAATGATTGTAGCAACACGTCCTGATCCTACTGTTCTACCACCTTCACGGACAGCGAACCAACGTCCATGTCCACGCGAACTTTTTCCGATTCCCGCCATTACTACCATCACCGCGAGAAATCCACAACGTATGTGTTTCATCACTTTCTTCCGCAAAACCTTCTACCACATCGGCTTCTGCAGGCAAAACGGCAGCTCCAGTCCGTTTGCCTCAAGAAGCTCTTTGTTTGTCAATATTTCTTTCGTATCCCCGTCGCAGACAATCCGTCCGCCGGCCATCAGAATCACGCGATTGCAGGTTTCCAGAATCATATCGAGATCATGCGATGCGATGATTTTCAGATGTTCAAAATCGTTCAGTATATGAATTAACGTTCTACGGTTTTTTGGATCGAGTGCAATCGATGGTTCATCCATCAGAATGATATCCGGTGTCATTGCGAGGATCGTGGCGATCGATGCCATCTTTTTCTCACCGCCCGACAGCTTATAAATCTGCTTGTCCCGTAAATGCCCGATATGAATCTGTTCCAGTGCATGGCTGACACGCTGTTCCACTTCTGTTTCCAGCAGTCCGTAATTGCGTGGTGCAAATGCCACGTCCGCGAATACCGTCGACATGAACAGCTGACTGTCCGAATCCTGAAAGACATATCCGATTTTCTCGCGCACTTTCGGAAGCATCTCCTTCACAACCGGCATCTCCTCCACACGAATGCTGCCCTCATAGTCCGGATTTAGCCCGACCAGCAATTTCAGCAGCGTGGATTTCCCGACACCGTTCGCTCCAATCAGCCCGATGCTGTCATTTTCGTGTGCGGTAAATGTGATGTCCTGCAGAATCGGGACTGTTTTTTCGTAAGAATAATTAACATGTTCAAAATTGATGTGAATATGGCTCATTTTTGATATCTCCCGACAATTCTTTCCTCTTCCGCGTGCAGGCCACTGCACCGGGTTGCTTTTCTACATCTTCCGACTCGTTGCAAATAGATGTCTCCCCACGCAGCATTTCATCCCGTTACCTTCAGCACGGCAAAAAGTGCAAGCCACACGCCCAGATACAGCCAGTCCTTCGCTTTGCACGGCTCCTTCGCTGTATAGTAAAATTCTCCCCGATAGCCGCGCAAAGTCATGCTTTCATACACCTCATTTGCGCGGTCCATGCTGCGCAGAAGCAGCTGGCCGGCCAGTGTTCCCCATACCTTGAAATGAACACCCTTCTGATTCGGCGCGCGCAGACTGTACGCCTGGGTCATGCGGTTTGCCTCCTCGAGAAGCACTGTAACATAGCGGTACGTCAGCAGCACCTGTGTCACCAGAATGGCAGGGATGTGAAGCAGACGCAGTGCATAACAGATTTTTTCGATGGATGTTGTCGCAATCAGAAGATATGCCGCCAGTACGCTGTAAATGCCTTTGATCATCAGCGTCACCATGGAAAGCATCCCTGCTGTCAGCGGAACGGTACCAATATACCCGATTACCTGACGGTCAAAAATCGGATTAAACAGCCCCACAAAGCAGACAAGTGGCAGAACAATCCGAAGCCGCCGGATACTGTCGCAGAATGAAATTTCGCCGACGATAAAGAGTACAATCGGATAAATTCCCATGCGCAGCAGGCCGGTCAGATCGTATTTTTGAAAGGACATGGTTACGGTCAGAAAAACAATCGTTAAAACAAGTTTAACCAGTGGATGAAGCCTGTTCACCCACTGGTCCTTCGCCGCAAGCATATCCATATGATGGATTTCATATAGTGCATTGCCAAGTTTATTCATTTCTTTCTCCTGTTCCGTGCAGCTTATGACTTTTTCTTTTTAAAGAAACGGAATGCATAGCATGCACCGACACAGACAATAAGAACAACTGCGGATCCCGCAATTCCGGAAAAGCTGGTTCCAAACGTGGAATCGGAATTTTTAAATCCATAGTCCGGCAGAAGTGCCGTTTTTTCCTGAATTTCTTCCGCCGCTGCATGTGCGCCGGTTCCGTCGTTTTCCAGTTCCGTCGAACCAGTCAGACGCTCCATAGACCACTCAAGTCCATCCGGATTGGAGGATGCCGCAAGAGAAACGGCTCCGCCGATCACCAGTGCTGCGATTCCTAAGATCGCAATTGTCTTCTTGAAAGAAAATCGGCTCTTTGCCCTTTCTTCGCTGCACGAAAGCATCTCCGGGCGGGCTTCATAGACGAACAGCAGAACGGCCGCTGTAATCAGGCCTTCTACAAGACCAATCACGAGATGAATCGGCTGCATTGTTGCCACAAATACCGAAAACGGCAGATCCGTTATGCCGGATGCAAGTGTTTCCAGTGCCACACTAAAAGCGCCAAGCTGCAGCGTCACCACGCACCCAAGGATGGAAGCACCTACAATCTTTCCGCGCGACATTCCCTTTTTCATCATCGGACGCCAGAACAGGAAATAACCGAGAAAGCACCCATAAAACGCCATATTCCAGATGTTGCACCCGAGCGCCAGAAGACCGCCGTCCGCAAACAGCAGACACTGGATCAGCAGCACACCGATCATTGTTAAAAACGCGGCATACGGTCCGAGCAACGCGGTCAGCATCATACCGCCGCAGAGATGACCACTCGAGCCTGTGCCCGGAATTGTAAAGTTAATCATCTGCGCCGCAAAGACAAACGCACCCATCACTCCCATCACTGGGATCTTTTTCGGGTCGCTCTCCAGGCGTACTTTTTTTACAGAAAAGCCAGCTACTCCGCCGGAACAGACATACATTGTTGCAGCCACTGCAGGCGCAACCAGCGCATCAGCCATATGCATAATGTTCTCCTCCTTTTTGGTTTCTGTTTTTTTCTTTTTTTACTTTACTACGCTAAAATTCGTCCTGCAAGCCCCCGTGGGGGTTATTTTTTGGGATTTTTTTATGATCCTTTTTGTTCACTTTTACCGATTTTTTATGAACATTTTGTTTAAATTTAAAGGGTGACTTTTTAACATTTATATGGTATTCTATAGACAACACAGACGGATATCCCGGTGTCGGGAGTCCGTACACACACTATCTCGAGGACAGGATTCCTGTCCGATCCGCGGCCGCCTGCACGTCATCGGGTCGCCGCGGTTTTTTCTACAGAAAAAAGCCCTCCGGGCAGGATTCTTTCTTATTTTAGTGCCAAAACCGGCTCTTTAACGGGTTCTGGCTGTATTTTCGAGTATTGGTGTGAATTTCATCTTGACGAGAAGGAGACTCTCTTATGAGCACAGAGAACTTAGAACACGAAGATCAAAACAGAACAACGGAACCGATCATCGATATCCTGGGCAATGAAGCGCCCTCTGATCCAGAACAGGAAATTGTTTCCCAAGGTGTCCACAACTACAGCGCCGCTGAAACGTATGTGTGTCCGACCGATCCGGCTGTTCTGCAGCAGCTCGAATGGTTCCGGGATCAGAAGCTTGCGCTGATGATGCATTTTGGATTGTACTGCCAGCCCGGCATGGTTGCCTCCTGGGCATTAAGCGACAAGGATTCAGACTGGTCCCGCCACCAGGTAAACTGGACGGACGGCGAAACCTTTAAAAAACAGTATTTCGGCCTGAATCGTTCGTTTAATCCGGTCCGCTTTCAGCCGGAGGAATGGGCGCAGATGGCAGAGGACTGCGGATTCCGTTATCTTCTTCTGACCACAAAGCATCACGACGGATTCTGCCTCTGGGACACCAAATATACAGATTATAAAACAACTGCAGAGGACTGCCCGTTCCATGAACATAAAAATGCGGATATCGTAAAATCCATGTTTGATGCATTCCGTGCAAAAGGCATCGGCATCGGTGCTTATTTTTCCAAAGCCGACTGGCACTGCCCGGACTACTGGAATGAAGATCTGAGAAAAGATGGTCTGACATCCCGCGGACCTTCCTACGATCCGAAGGAATATCCCAAGGTGTGGAACCGTTTTAAAGAATATACAAAAAATCAGGTTCTGGAGCTCTGTGAGAATTACGGTAAGCTGGATATTCTCTGGTTCGACGCGGGCTGGGTCTCTGAGAGCAACGGCCAGGATATTGAGCTTGGAAAGATCGTTGAGGAAGCACGTAAGATTCAGCCGTGGATTCTCTCCGTTGACCGTACAATCGGCGGTGCTTACGAAAACTACGTGACACCGGAGCTCTGCATTCCGGAAGAACCGCTGAACGTTCCGTGGGAAAGCTGCCTTACCCTCGGCGTTGACTTTACGTACGAATACGGCGACCATTATAAATCTCCGCGTGAGCTTGTCGGCATGCTTGTCAACATCGTTGCCAAAGGCGGCAACATGGCACTGAACGTCAGCCCACAGCCAGACGGCCGCATCCCGGTCGATGCCTGGGACAGCCTGAACGGTTTTGGCCAGTGGATGAAAACTTTCGGCGATGCTATCTACGGAACCCGCGTCTGCGCGCCGTACCAGAGCGGAACCCTTTCGTTCACACAGAAAGGTGATTCTGTCTATGTATTCCGGTTATATCCGACGGTACAGGAATCGGTAGAGGCAGAAATTTTCGTACCGTATACCGAGGCGAAGATTTCGGAGATCTGTATGGTGGAAAACGGAGAAAATGTTGCATTCAAAGAAGTCGAAGGCGGCATTTGTATGACCGTCCCGGCAGGATTCAGACGAGGCTCCGCACCGATTGCGCTGGTGTTTGAGATGAAGAAAGAGCGGTAAATTTTTAATAATCGAAAAGGGCTGTACAGTGTGACTGTTCAGCCCTTTTCATAATTATTAAGATACCTTGGAAAAACCTGTTACTTTTTACAATTTAAAATTTGCTTTTCATTAGAGCGTGTCTGAAAAGGCTTGATGTATCCCAAACAAAGGGGTTCTGATTTCAAATCAGCGACTTATATGTTCTGTTCTCACCCTACTGTTTATCAGATTTTCCTTAATGTTTATCTTATTTTTTTTGTATTTTTATCACCGATTCGGCAGATGGATTAATTTTCACCAGGATACCCTCTTCCAACTCCAGATAACCTTCCGTGAAATACAGACCTTCTCTCGCAGTCACTTTTGTTAATGTTCTTCCGTTTACGATAGCTTCTGTATTTTTCCAATGAATTCCCGCCAGCATTACATAAAGCTCTACTGTTTTTCCTGAAATTTGGAGCTGTATAGTTTCGCCATTTTTTTCCATGCCACAACATGTTTTGGCACCGGATCTCTCATACAATGTTTCTTTTACGATACTGTCATTCTGCGGCACCACGGCCAAAATCATTTCGGTTTCCGATTCGCTCATACTTTCTCCAAGTTTCAGACTTTCATTCAGTCGAAGTGGAAGAAAACTTCCTTCTCGAACGTACACCGGTATTTTATCAATTGGCACCTCAACGCTCCTCTGCACCGGACCGGAAATTTCATCATTTAAATTCCACAGACTAATCCACCGTCCCTTAGGAAAATAAATTTCCCGCTCTTCTGTTTCGTCAGAAACCGGCGCAACCAGAAGATTTTCTCCGAAAAGATATTCGTCCCACACCTTTGTTGCTTCCTGATCTTCTGGATATATCATCGCAAGCGGACGCATCATCGGTATTCCCAATTTATGAGCTTCTGCTGCTACACTTACAATATATGGACGAAGATTTTCCCGCAGCCACGCATAATAACGATAAACTTTCACTGTAAAAGCATCGTATTCCCACGGCTCTCTCGGCTCCGTTCCATGGAAACGCATCAATGGACAAAATGCAGCATACTCTGTCCACCGGAGATATGTTTCCTGATCTGGGAATCCATCATAACCTCCCGCATCAACACCCCAGAATGGAAGTCCAGAAGCAGCTGCTGAAAGACCTCCCGCAATCGCATATTTCAGTCCCTGGAAGCTGGTCAGCTGATCCCCGCCGAACTGACACGCAAAGTGTTGAGATCCGGGTGCAGCGCCTCTTGTATAAAGAACATGGTCATCTCCATATTTTTGTTCAAATAACTCTCTATAATTTTTCGCATACTGATAGGCATACGCGTTATGCATCTCATCGCCGCGTCTTCCATCATAAAAAACTGCCTCGTCCGGTACAACATCTCCAAAGTCAACCATACTTCCACGAATACCTGCATCCATACGATCCTTCCACTGTGCTGCCAGAAGCTCTTTCGCACGCGGATGGGAGAAATCGATATACACCGGAAGTTTTTCTTCCTCATCATTTTTATTTCTCGTAATCGGAAGCTCCTCCTTCGGGCATTCCGGCAACAATTCCTGCGCCAATTCCTGCGTCATATTAGGGAACTGCCAGGAAAACACCTTGAATCCATGACGTTCTCCAAACGATACAACTTTGTATAATTCCTCTTTTTTATATTCTCCAAAAAAGGTAGCTCCTGCTCCTTCTGCATAAAAGCCGGAATGCGGAATATCGAGTTCATGGAACTTTTTCATTGCCGCCATCTGCTCCAGCGCAATATCCTGTAACGGACCGTTTCTCCATCTTCCGCCGCCACCGCCAGCCCATGGTTCAAATACCCATTCCGGTGGGAAAATCGGAAGCCCTGTGAGCGTTCCGTAAGCAGTCAGCGCCTCACGCGGTGTTCCGCTCCAAATATAAAAATCAAAAACATCTCCAAGTGCTTCCACCGAAAGATAGTCTTGCACAGCATCTCCCACATCCATCCGCATCCGATATGAAGTATTTGCAAAAAAGCTGAAACCATCACTTGTGTGTACCAATGGAATGTTTTTATACGCCTGGTTTCCAATGGATGCAAGACATCCCTCACAAGCATCTCTCTGCCACAGTGCAACGGTTTTTCCATACTGGTTCACGCTGTCAAAACGTTCTCCAAATCCATAAATGGCACTGTTTTCCCGAATTGAAAATCGAATTCGCGAAGCCGAAACACTTTCCTTTTCAAATATAAACGAAATATTTTTCAGATTTGTGATTGCTTTTCTATCAATAGAAATTTCCAGTGTTTCTTTCTGGAGTATCATCTCATGCTCTTTGCTTCTGATTATATATGCATGCTCTGATTCTTCCACAGAAAATGCTTCCGGCTGTCCATCAAAGAAGCCTTTCTTTCCAGAGACCATTCGGAAACCACCGACCACAGGATAAATCATGAGCTCCCATGTTCTCTCTTTTGATTCAACACAAATCGTTACATGATCTTTTGTTTCCAGAACATGTCCAATTTCACTACATGATGTCCATTTTTCCAGATCCTGGTTTCCAAAGCTGTGATCCGCATACCACCATGCACTGCAAGTTCTTAAAAACGTAAGATAACGATCCAGCTCAGCAGCTGCTTCCTCCCATCGGTTTTCTCTTAACCGCTCATTCACTAAACGCTTTTCTACCCATGGGTCCATAGGCTTCCATGGATTTGCAACTTCCTGGTTAAAGAAAAAGTCAAAGCCCTCCAATGTCAGACTGTCCTGCCAGCGCTGTGCAATTCGGATTCTATCTGTCAGATTTTCTCTCGTTGTTGGTTCCACACTCTTTTGTAGCTGATAAATTTCCCTCCGTTCTTCCGTACTAGTTTTTTCCAACACTCCTGGTCTCTGCCAGTGGCAAATTCCGGACGGCATGACAAAGACAATGCCGTTCTCCGTTTTCGTTTCCCCCTTTTCTCCAAAAGATACCTCAAGAAAAGTCTCTGGATCATATTCAAATCGATCCGAATAATTCACATTCAGATCTAATGGTGTTGGGCAGAGAACTTCACTTGACTGATGTTTTTTTCGATAGACTTGAAGATCAAAAGACTTCTCTTTCTCCGGCTTTCCGCCAAAAAGCATCCACGGTATTGCAAATAAAGCGTACCATCTGTCCTGCAGAATATCTACTGTTACAGAATACTGCTCTTTCGAAATTGCCGTTTTTTCTCCCTGGTCTTTTCCCTCTCCCAGATATGCCTGATCTCCGCTAAGATATGTCATTCCTTTTTCTACAAAAGCACTGCTACTGCCATCCCGTTTTGCTGTGAAAACCGCAAAATCTCTTCTTGAAAACTCTTTTCCTGAAAGTGCAATTTCTACTTGATCTTTTCGTTTTACTGTTAACTCTGTAACGGTATTTTCCTCTTTCAAGATATGATGAGCTTTTTCTTCCATGTTTTCAAACAAAACAAACAGTTTTTCTGCTGTATACAGAAATTTACATCTTGTTGGTGTAACAGAGGACGGATTTCCCCCCGCGCGGAAAAAATCCTGTATTGTAGTCGCTTCTCCCCACTCCACAGAATCATATCTCAGATTCTCTGTTTTCTGTTCTTTTCCCAGAACAATTGATGAAACCCCAAATTTCAGTTTCCCCATAAAGAACTCCTTTCCTGCAGTTTTTTCAACTGCAGATTTCTTCTATTATTTCTCCATTTTTTCTGCACACAATGTAAAAATTTCCTTTTGGAATCAAAATTGATCTAGCGTTTTCGACTGTAATCTCTACTGTGTCATCACTGTCATTTACAAAAATTTCTATTATCTCCGTTTCATTTTCACGCGCAAAACCATATACGCGTCCATCTGCCAAAACTGTTGTAAACGAACCGTTTCGTATGGCGGAATGTTTTTTTCGAAACTGAATCAGTCTCTGATAAAAACGGAAACTCTCTTTTTCTCCCGGATTTTCTTGCCACGTCATACACTTTCGACAGTCCGGATCATTTTCTCCGTCAATTCCTGCTTCGTCCCCATAATAAATAGACGGCGAACCCGGAAACATCATCTGCACAACAACACCAAGTTTAAAGGAATCTAACCGATGACTACAACTGTTGATAAAACGCAGGGTATCATGTGTGTCCAATGCATTAAACATAGCCATATTCGTTTCATCAGGATGTCGCGACAATGCAGTTTCCAACCGATGGCCAAATGTTTCGGCGTTAATACTCCGTTCTGCAAAAAAGTCCAGCATTGCCTGGCGGAAAGAATAATTCATAATACTGTCCATTTCACATCCATTCAGCAATCGTTTTCCCTCTGCCCATGTCTCACCAATCAGAACAAGTTCCGGGTTCAGACGTTTGAGTCGGTCTCTGATTTTGAGAACAAAATTCTCATCAATTTCATCAATCACATCAAAGCGATATCCATCCACTTGTACTTCCCGTACCCAGTATTCCAGTACATTCAAAAGATACTCCTGTACCTTCTCGTTTCCTGTATTCAGTTTTGGCATGCCAGCAAATCCAAAAAAACATTCATAACAGTCTGCCTCTTCCCTTACCGGAAAACGAGTAATATGATACCAGCTCTGATACTCTGATTTTTCCTGATTTTTTAAAAGATCAGCAAATGCAAAAAAATCTGTTCCAGTATGATTAAACACAGCATCTAAAATAACCCTTATGTTTTTTTCATGTGCTTCTTTGACCAGAACTCGCAGATCTTCATTGATTCCAAAATGAGGATCTACTTTATAGTAATCCGTCGTATCGTATTTATGATTTGAAGGAGACGTAAACACCGGGTTCAAATAAATACATTCTACTCCAAGCTCTGCCAGATAGCTAAGCGATTTTCGGATTCCATCCAGATTTCCGCCCATAAAGTTGGAAGCTGTCGGTTTACTTCCCCACGCCACACAATCCTCCGGCGCATAAGACGGATTTCCTTTGCGGAAGCGCTCTGGAAATATCTGATAGTAAATCGTTCCTTGACTCCATTTGGGTGGCATATACTCTACAGTACACTTATTGGCATATGCATATTCGAAAAAGCCGGAATCCGGACATTTTTCAACTGTTCCCCACGCATTATACCAACGCGTATCCCCGTTTTTTCCCGTCACTCGAAAATAATATTGAAGATATCTCGCCGGCTTTTGAAAAGAAACCACTGCCGTATATACAACCGATGTTCCTAAATGGTACTGCTCTGACATTCTTTCTTCTTTCGTTGTTTCTTCTCTGTGATTCTTATGAAAATAAACCAACGTACACGTTTCTATGTCCCCACTCGCTGCCCGGAAAGAAAATCTCAGATGAAACCGATCCGGTGCATAAATTTCCGGGTACATCCCGCTGTGATAAAAAGCAGCCAGATTCATACTAACTCCTTTCCGAAAGTTTCAGTACCCGGCATCCATGTGGCGGAAGCATGGTATGAAAGCTCTTCATTTCTCCGAGATCTTCATGCATCCAAAGATCCCTGACACTGGCAGCCCTGCACAACAACACTTGTTTAAAATCAATCTCTACTTCTTTTTCTTCTGCATCTCTATTAAATACGGAAAGAATGATCTCTCCTGTTGCTTCTTTTCCAATCCAGATGGTACTGTCCGGATTGTTGGTATCCGTTGACAATGGGAAGGATAAAATTTCTTTTTTATTCAACGCAAGAAGTTCCTCATTCTGATAAATCCATGCCCGATCTTTGATCGTATCATACTGATCTGCGATATCCAGCGGCGCTCCCGCAATCAGTTCCAGCGATACAGCCGATTTGCACTCCTCATCATTTGCAAAGGTATTCAGGCGAAGCATATCCGCATCCATGATCATGTTGTGGTCAGCAAAAATTTTTGACCAGTAAATCAGGCCTTCAAATGCTGTCGTGCACTGAGACCAATAATCAAAATGCAGTCCTCTGTTTCGATCACTAAAAGTATCCCAGCCTCCCGTACCGGAGTCTTCGTTAATACGCGCCATCTGTCCCATGCCAAACTCATTCTCACCATTGTTTTTCAAATGCGGCATAACAAGACTGATCATTATCTGATCCCCTGCTGCTTCCTTGATCCATTCGAGAACTTTTCGGTAATTTGCTGATCCATGATTTCTGCCAATCTGCTTTCCTTTATCCATTCCATCTTCGTACCAGGAAAGAAAATCAATTCGTAAAAAAGCTACATGGCAGTCAATAAAATACTTTACATATCCTTGCACATACTCTTTTGCTCCAGAACGATCTACATCCACCCAATACAATGCTCGATCTTCTCCATTTGGATAAGAAAAACGATCCCCCGTCATTTTTTTCTCATTTTCTCCATTATAAACATACGACAAATCTGTGATTTCTCGCACCGGAATATTTGTTCCTTTGACCAAAATTTCTTTGTTCTTTACCGCTGCCGGGCTGATCCAGGTCGGATTGTAGTAAACGCCGAGAGCCATTCCTCTCTCATTCAGATAGTCTGCCCAATATTTCCAATCATGTTTCCATGAATCATGATGACGAGTTAGATATCCATTTTCATTGATGCAGAAAGAATCCTCGATCCATCCATCTGTGCATACCATCTCGTATCCATATGGAACAAATTCCTTTGCTACCCAATCAATATTTTCTTTGAACCGTTCTTCTGGCATAAAAGTATTTTCAGTAAACTGTTTCTCATAGGTACACCAGTAAAGGGGTCCTGTTTTTTTATCTAATTTCAATCTCATGTAAAAACCCTCCTGTTTTTTTACCTACGCTCAGAATCCTATTCCAAACGCAGATATATAACAGAAAACACCAATAATTTGTCCAATTCAAATATAATTTCCTGTCTTTGATCATCCCCTAGTTTTACTTTATAATACACTTCTTCTGGCTCCTGAATTTCACCGTCCGGTGTCACAACGTATATTTGTTTCTTTTCTCCCGGAAGTTTTGCCTTCACTTTTATCTTTTCTACACGCTGTGGGAATTCCTCATGTGTTCTATTCCAGTTCATGTCCGAAATTCCCGTAAAATTCACACATCGTATTGAAAATTCTCGTCCTCTCTTATAAATTTGAATCCATACCTTTCCTGCTTCCGGATACGGTGACCAATCAACATTTTCGAATATAAATTCTGAGTTGATTCCTCCTGCATACTGCATCGTCAGATCCGTCCAACTTTCCGGAAATAAAAGTCCGCCGTACGCGGTAATAAAATCATAATATTTTTTCAATGTTTTTCGGAACGAATGTTCCCCAATTCTGCAGTTGTCCGGATAATATGCCTCTGTCAGAACACTTCCTTCCTCGCCCAATAGAAGATGGTATCCGCCAGAAGCGAAAATTGTTGCCATTGCAAGCTGCGCTGTAGATCCCTTCAGATTTCTTTCTGGTTCTGTTTTAAACGGATTCAAATACGCTGCCAGAATCACCCTCTTCTCATCTTTTGTTTCCCGAGCATGCGCAATCAAACGATATAGATCTCTATAAGTATCATTCGGCGACCAGACCTCTATATAAATACAATCTTCGCGACTCTTTTTTACCGAATCTACCGGCCAGTTATTTACTGCATTAAAAATGAGTTGTTTTTCCGGGTATTTTTCTTTTGTTTCATTGATCAAATCACCAAAATCATCTGCCAGATCTCGAATGACATATTTTCCATTTTCCAGAATTAATGCCTCTTTCGGATCTCCGTATTGATCCATATGTACGCCATCAAAACCTTTTTCCAGCGCTTTTCCATATTCCTGTAAAATCCGTTTTCTCCACGCCGTTCCCCTGTGAATATCCATCAACCATATTTTGTCAATGAAAATCATTGGTTCTCCATTATCGTACCGATAGATACATTCCGGATGTTCTTCCTGAAATGATTCTGCACCGTAAACAGCGCCATATGCTATTGCCTTGGCACCGCAAGCGTGCACTCCTTCGATTTTTTTCGCAACAGCAGTCATCGAACCTTTTCTTCCCATGATATCTGTGTAAATATCACTCTCCGGATAAAACTCATCATGGCGGTACATCCAGTCATAAAACTGAATCACATTCAAGTGCATTTCCCTGAAAAATTCCTGATACTCTTCTTTTTGTTTATCTTCCTCAGAAAAACTGCTAAGAAATCCATATCTTGGAGCTTCTGTCCAGCAATTCACAACATCAAATGCCGTGTAACAGCTCCCTAGTTTTTCAGTCTTTTGAAAGAATTCTATTTTTACCAGATATCCACCCGTTTTTTCTGAAATGCTTTCCGCAAGTGGAATATACACTCCTTGTTCCAGGGTACATTCCATTTTCAGATTTTCTCCCTGATACGTAAACAACGAAACTTTCACGTGATTTGCTTTCGTCGGCCCTGTTTTTTTTATTTCCAGCCAGACTCTTTCCCCAATTTCATACTGCGTTTTATTAGGTATTACATAAAACCCTGTATTTTCCATCTTCCACCCTCTCTTTCCATGAAATGTTTCGTTTGTTTTTAAGAAAGTCCCCTCTTCGAAATTAAACCGAAGACGGGACTTTCTCTCAAGAATCTTCGCAGGGATCACTTCGTCATTTTGATACTATTGTTCTTTGTGAATTACATGAATTTCTGTCTTTTCCAGTTTAGGAACACTGACAACAACTGCTGTATCCTCTCTCCAATACCAGCCGGAACCATAATTCAACGCATTCAAGGATGCACCTTCTGAAAGAGAAACTCCATTCAACTCCAGACTTTCTGGCTTTCTGTCAAAACCAAGAAGAACAATAAATTCTGTCTCAAATGCATGGCGAAGCATAAAGAAATCTTCACCCGTTTTGCCCAAAATATTGTATTCAATTTTTTTTCCATCTGCATACCGTTTGCCTGAAGTTTCATTTAAAGCTCGACTCATAAGAACTGTATTCTTTTTTTCATATGTCATGCTTTGTCCAAGCTGCAATTCTCCATTCATAACAGATAAAATGCACGCTCCTTCCCGAATGTAAACAGGAATTTTGTCAATTGGAACATCCACCTGAAAAATTCGGTTTCCACCAACCATCTTTCTGAAATCCAACAAATTGATCCAGCTTCCTGATGGGAAGTAAATTCTCCTCTTTTCTCCTTCTTGATGCACCGGAGCAACTAACAGATCTGAACCATAAAAATATTCATCTTCCCAATAGACAGCCTCTTTATCCTCAGGAAATACCATTGGCAACGGTCTCATCATTGGTATGCCTGTTTTATGTGCCTCTTCTGCTGTATGAACCGAATATTTCAGAAGATTTTCTCTTAGCCATGCATAAAATTTATAAACAGACACTGCATATCGGCTGTAAGCCCATGGCTCTCTTGGGGTTACTCCATGGAAACGCATAATTGGTGAGAAGGTTGCAAATTCCGTCCAACGGAGATACGTTTCTTCATCTGCAAATCCTGAATAACCTCCTGCATCAACACCCCAGAATGGAAAACCGGAAGCCGCCAGTGTCAGACCTCCATTCATTGCATAAGTCAGGCCTCTAAAACTTGAAAGCTGGTCCCCACCAAACTGGCAGGAATACTTTTGAACACCCGCTGCCGCAGATCTTGAAAACAGCACGTGATCCTCTCCTTTATATTTTTCAAAGAGTTTTCGATACGCTTTTGTATAATCCAGTGCGTAAGCGTTGTGCATTTCATCTCCCGTACGACCATCGTAAAACACTGCTTCATCTGGAATGATTTCTCCAAAATCCACCATAGTTCCATCAAAACCTGCATCCATTCGATCATGCCATTGGTTTTCCAGAAGTTCCTCTGCTCTTGGATGTGAAAAATCAATAGCACATGGAAGAACTTTTTCTCCATGATAACCCGGCGTTCTTGTAATTGGCAGATCTTCTTCCGCACAGTTCGGCAGAAGTTCCTTTGCCTGCTCCATATCCAGATGTGAAAACTGCCACGAAAAAACCCGCATCTTCTGTTGTTTTGTAAACGCAGCAATCTTATAAATTTCTTCTTTGTTGTAATGGTCTTCCCATTTCCAACCAGCACCCTCTGCATACAGGCCAGAATGTGGGATATCAAGATTTTTAAACTTCCGTACAACACCTTCCATCTCCTGGATTACATCGTGCGTCGGTCCGTCCATCCATCTGCCTACCCCACCGCCGGCCCACGGTTCAAACACCCACGCAGGCGGAAGCAGCGGTTTTCCGGTTAAGGCTGTATATTCCTCCATGTTTTCTAAGACGCTTCCCGTAAAAACATAAATATCTGCTTTGGGTCCTGCTGTTGTGATTCGAAGCCCTTTACTGACTCTTCCAATATCTGCTCTAATTCTGTAAAAACTGTTAATAAACAAAGAGTAACCTTTTGTAGAGTGTAAAAATGATACATTTTTGTAGGACTGATTTCCAATAGAACAATTACAACCTTCAAATGCATCTCTGTGCCACAAAGAAAGTACCCGACCTCTCTGGTTTACAGCATCAAATCGTTCGCCGAATCCATACACCATTTCTCTTTCCTGAAGTGGTTGGCACACATCGAAACCTTTGCTTCCTGCATAATCATAGAGCTTGAAGTTATCTGCATCCAATACAAATTTTTCATCTGCACAGATTTTCCAATCATCTCCCACTGTAATCACAATCACAGAATGTGCTGTTTTGATCTGATATTCTCCCTCTATTTCTGAAAATGTATACGAAACTGCTTCGCTGTCAAAATCTCCTTTTTCTCTTGTATAAAAGCGAAAACCACGATTCTGTGGAATCAATACGGCATCGCAGGTGTTCAAACCATATTCGTACTTTAATACGATCTTATTCCCCTGATCTGAAACAGATTTCAGATGTGTGAATCCAATCCAGTTGTCTTCGTCTGCATCTCCAAGTGTGTGATCTGCATACCACCATGCCGTGAGCGTTCGGAAATAGCCAATCAAGACATCCAGTTCTCTGCAGGCTGTCGCAGTATCTCCTTTTCGAAGTGCTTCGTTGCAGAGACGTCTCTGTACCCAAGGATCCACTTTATCAAAAGAGTTTTCACATCTTGCATTTGGGAAGAAATCCATTCCTTCCAACATTAACACATCCTGCCATCTTTGTACGGTTATAATCCGATCTGGCAATTCATCCGGTGTTGTCGGTGTCAGCGATTTCTGCAAATGCATAATCTCAGCCCGCTCATTTATAGATGGCCATTCCAGTGTCGCCGGCCGCTGCCAATGCATCGTTCCATCCGGTAGGATCACGCAAGCACTGTTGGAATAGATAACCTGCGGTGTTCCTCCAGGTGTGCACTCAATAAAGCTTTCCGGATCAAAATCAAATCTGGACTCGTAATTTGCATTTAAATCCAACGGATTCAAAGCCAACACTTCACTGGTCTGATTCTTTTTCCGGTAAACCTGAAACTTAAAATATTTTTCCGGAAATCCACCGAACAGCTCCCATGGGATTCCAAACATGACACGCCAACAGTTTTTTTCTACAGCGATTTTGCATGTATATTTCCATGATGGGATTTCTGTTTTTACCGCATCATTTTTTTCGGTAAAGTAATCATTTAAAATTGCTTTATCGCCACCGAAATAGGTCATTCCCTTTTCCGTCCTGGCTCCCGCCTGTTTCTCTGTGTCTGCACAAAATACTGCGTAGTCTCGCTCTCCAAAATTTCCGCTACTCAATGCAATTTCTATCTTATCTTTGCGAAGCATCCATTCTGTTTTCAGCACATTTTCATCAGACGGACGGGAAACCCTTGCCTCTTTTTCATAGCAAATCAGATACAGATACAGATTTTTCTGATCCCACATCATCCGTAGATTTGTACTTGAAACGGTCTCTCTTCCGCCTGCACTGTAAAATGTGTCCATTAACACCGCATGTTCCCATTCATTTAAATTCACAGGAATGGAAGGTACTGCCGAAACCGGTGCACCAAGTTCAACTGCTGCAATACCAAACGACTGTTTTTTTCTAGTTGTAATCATACTTCACCTCCCGGCTGAAATTTTGCAGAGAATCCGATATTATCCTTTTATGGAACCGTCCGTAATGCCCTGCTGCATAAACTGTTTCTGAAAAATAACAAACAATACAATAATCGGAATAATAACAATAACACTGGCAGCAAACATCAGGCCATAGTTCGTCGTATACTGTCCACGGAACAGTTGCAGTGCAACGGAAAGTGTTCTCTTGTTTGTCGATTTTGTAAAGGTAAGAATATCAAATAGGTTCGACCAGTATCCATTAAACGCCAATACTGCCTGTGTTGCAATTGCCGGTTTACTTAACGGAATAATGCAATGTAACAAGGTCTGAAACCTGGTTGCACCATCAAGGTACATGGACTCTTCCAGCTCTTTCGGCACTGCTTCAAAAAAACCTCTATAGAAGAAGGTGTTTCCTGCCACACAAGTGCCTCCCCACAGCAGCCAAATTCCTTTATAGGTATCAATCAGTTTCAATCCGTTTAAAACAGTGTACTGGGAGATCATAGCCAGCTGTGCCGGAATCATCATTGTGAGCAACAGCAAGTTAAAAATAGGCTCCTTTCCTGGAAACTGGAATCGTGAGAAAGAATATGCCATCGTGATCGAAATTAACAGATTTACGATAAGGCCCACTACAGACACGTATAGTGTGTTGAAAAAGTACGTCTGAAAATGGTTTGCAGTCCACGCTTTTACATAGTTTTCCAGATAAAGTGGAAAATTCGGAAATAAAATTGGCTCGTTCGGCAAAACACCTTTTACCTTCATAAATGAAGTCGAAATCATTGACAAAAAAGGAAGAAGGCATATTGCTGTCAACGCTACTAAAATCACATGAATACAGATCTGACTAATTATTTTCTTTTTCTTCATTGCTGCTCTCCTCCTTAAAGATTTTCACCATAGCGAAGGAATTTCTTCAGTCCCATGGAAATAACAAATACAACAATACCCATGACAATACCACAAGCGGCCGCATACCCAAAATCGAAATAATTGAACGCCCTCCGGTAAATATAATCCATAACAACATCTGTTGTTCCGAGCGGATCTCCTTTTGTCAACAGGAATACCTGAATAAAGATATTCATTGCACCGTTAATCAGATTAATCAGTAGATAAAGCGTAGTTCCTCTTAATCCCGGAAGTGTAACGTGGAAGAATTTCTGAACCGCATTGGCTCCATCCATCGTTGCAGCTTCATACTGATCTGATGGGATTCCAAGAAGACCGGCGGTGTAAATGATCATAACCCAGCCATAGCCCTTCCAGATTGAGCAGATCCAGATAACAAAGTTTCCTGTCCATGTATTCTTCAACCATGCTACCGGCTCTTTTAAGATTCCGATGGTAGTCAGACAGTAGTTTACAAGACTTCCTTCATCCGGTTGGAAAATATAATCAATGATATTACAGAAAACAACCCAGTCACAAATAACTGCAATATATAAGAGTACTTTATATACATTTTTTCCTGTTTTCAGGTTATGAATCAAAACGGCAACGATCAGGCCAAGAACCAACTGTCCTGGCACAGTAACCAGAACTGCTAAAATATTATTTCGAAATGCAATCCAGAAAAAATAAGCATCAGATCCTTTTGTTGAAATATCTTTGAACATTTTAGCAAAATTACTTATTCCAACAAATGTATTTTCCGAACCTGGCATAATGCTATAATTTGTTAGTGCAATATAAATATTCTTAATTTGTGGATATAATACAAAGACAATAAATAAGGTCATTCCCACTGCAAGGAAGGGCAAAACGGCCAACCATTGTTTCAGACCTTTGGAAAATCTTTCTGATAAAGGGTTTTTCATAACGGATACCTTTCCGGGCTGCTTTTTATCGCCCTATAAACAATTTCCACAGGCAAGAAAGCCTGTGGAAATTTGTTTCATCTTTCTTGAATTATGATGCCTCACCTGCAAGCAATGCATCCAGTTCCGGAGCAATCTTATCGAGTGCGGACTGTGCCGTATCCTCATGAAGAACTGCGCTCTGGAATGCTACAGAGAGTTTATCTGAAATTTTCTCCCATGCCGGAGATGGGGTACGGGATACAGCTCCCTCAAGCTGTTCAATATACGTACTCATATTCGGTACTGCTTGTACTGCTTCAGATTCGGCAATTGTTTTTACAGTCGGGATCAGATGTCCACCGCCTACAGCCTGTGCTGTCTGAGAGAATTCACTCATTAAGAACATTGCAAATACCCAAGATGCTTCTTTCTTATCGCTACTCTCAAACATAACCAGATCCTCGCCACCGTTAACGGTAAGAGATCCGGCTTTGCCAGCCGGCAGAAGTCCTACTTCTACTTTTGCCAGATTTTCTTCATCATCATTTGTGAAGAACCATGGACCCTGATAACTAAACAGATAATTTCCATCGTAAAGACCATTTGCTGCATCCGGCTTTCCACCTGTGAAGCAAGGTCCAATGATTCCTTCATCATACCACTCAACGATAGTCTCCAGTGCCTTTACACTATCTTCACTGTTGATATAACCAGATGCTTTTGTATAATCCTCGTTGGTATAAACACCACCCAAAGAGTGAAACAATGGAGCCATAGCCCAAGAGTTTGCCCCCTCGCATGCGATCAGATACTGATCTGAGCCAAGCTTGTCCTTCAATGCAACAACTTCATCGTAAGTTGTCGGAATACTGTCAATATTCAGTTCCTCCATCATGGTCTTACTGTAAACGCCTGACAGACAGTTTGTGTTCAATGGCAATCCATAATATTTTCCATTGTAATAATTAGTACTCAGCGGTCCTTCGTACAGATTATCTTTCAGATCTGCAAATCCTTCCAGATCATCAACTGCTGCAAGTGCTCCCATCTCAGCAAGTTCTGGAACCCAGATAATATCCATTCGCATCAGATCCGGGCCTGTTCCACTGGAAAGGCTGGTAATAATCTGTTGCATCAATCCATCGTATGGCATTCTTACAGCATCAACATGAATATTTGGATACTGTTTTTCAAACTCAGGAATAATGGTATCTACAAGAACCTCTTCCTCTGAATCACCATGTGTATGCCAATAGGTAATCGTTACATCGTCTCCATCGTACTGGATACCTGAACCAGAAGTATCTGAGCCCGTGTTGGATGTATCAGATGCGCTGGCACTGGCACTACCATTGTTAGAAGAACTCTTCGTATCCCCACTTTTGGAATTGCTTCCACATCCAAAAAGCACGGATGCTGCAAGGATTGCTGATAGTGAAACTGCTAATGTTTTTCTTTTCATCTCTTTTCCTCCTTTAGAAAAGTTCGTTTTTGTTATAATCTATTTTTATACTTTTTCTTATCTTTTCTCAAGACGCTTTCTTATCTAATCTATACAGTATTTTTACTTTATATCACTTTTTTATAGACTTTTTAACGAATTTCGATTAATATGTTATTGTGCAATCTTTATGGTATGTGATCATTTTTCCTTTTTTATTCATGGTTAATCTACAATTCAAAAGAGGGCAAAGCATATGGAAATTATCGAATATGAACCAATCAATTTGTATGACGGACGCTTTTGCAAGGTATTTCATTCTGACTGGATTCAGTTAGAAAAACCTAAAGATGTAAATTCAGCACCGCATTTTCACTGGCATAACAGTTTTGAATTTAACTGTTCTATTTCGGGAACACTGCGCTGTGAAATCGGCTCTACTATGACTTATGCAAAAGATAATGATTTTCTTTTTGTGAACCCAAATGTTATTCATAAGTCACTTGAAGTTTCTGCCTCCTTTCTAGGATTTGCAGTGCTTGTTCCTGTCTCTATCATACAGCTTTTTTTTAACCCAGATAGTAAAAACTACCCTATTATAGAACAGGATGTTGTGAACAGACATCGGAAAGAAATCATAGAACTTCTTATGGATATCTACCGATATTCACGATCCGAAAAACCGGTTGATCTCCTTGGGATGAATGCCTGTGTTCTCCAAATTTTTCATATCCTTCTCTCTGAAAGCATGGCTGCTCCGACTTGTACTACCCCCCCCCGATCCAAATTAGAGGATTCGATTTCTTTTACCGAATATCTGGCAGCACATTATAGAGAACATATCACTCTAGAAAGTGTTTCCGAACATTTTGGCTTCAATCCGACCTATTTTTCCAGAATATTTGCCAAAAAAACAGGTCGCAATTTTAATGTCTATCTTTCTTCGCTCCGATTAGACCATGCGACCCACCTCCTTGAAACTACGACTTCTTCTATTCCTGATATTTCAGAAGAAAGTGGTTTTTCCAGTTCCCGCGCTTTTATTGAAATGTTTAAAAAAGTAAACGAACTCACGCCAAAACAATACAGGGACCAATGCAACGAGCACAAAAAAGTGCATCACTCCAATGACTGATTTTTTTCTTCTGACGTGCAGGCATGTGGTTCTTCTAATACTGCACCGACGTTTCTCCGTATCCTAGAGCGTGTCTGAAAAAGGCTTTTACGCTAGACGTTGATATGCCTAACGTCAAAACAGCTCAAGTGCATTTCTGCACCTGAGCTGTTTTTCTGCTTTTTCAACTATAATTGCATCATGCAAGCGGCCTTACGCTTCCTTCCGTAATTCCATTCTCATTAAACGCATCGACTCTCACATACACCGTTTCGCCATAAATCAAATCCTTTTCAAAATCCTTCATGTCTCTTTTCTCCTATGCTTGTATAATGTTCTCAGAAACAAGGTGGTCACTACTGTTTCCAATACTGATACGCAGTTTCATTCCGCTACTGACGGTTTCCATGTTTTTCCCATAATATGAGAATTCTTCCTGATCAATAAAGAAATCTACATCCTTCTTTTCCCCCGGCTCCAGGAAAACCTTTCGGAAACGGACAAGTTCTTTCTTTGGACGTACTACAGATGCATATAATGTTTCATAATAACACTGGACTACTTCTGCTCCCGCAACATTCCCTGTATTGCACACATTACAATGTATATGTACTTTTTTATCCTGGCCTATCTGCACATCAATGTCCGAAATATCAAACTCTGTATAAGACAATCCATAGCCAAATGGATATAACGGCGTATTTGGGATATCCATATATCTGCTGGTGAAACGATTTTCTGAATTATCTTCTGTAAATATATGTCCGGTTTTTACATCCCAGTAGCTTATGGGCACCTGCCCCACACACCATGGGATACTCACAGATAATTTGCCGGAAGGGTTTAATCTGCCATACACAATATCTATGATTGCTTCAGCTCCCATAGTGCCGGGTCTCCATGCCATAATGACAGCCTTGGATCTTTCCGATATCCTCCGCAGGTCCAATGGTCTTCCTGTAATTACCACAGTCACAATATTACTTGTACGTTCTGCTATTTTTTCAAATAACACCTGCTGTTCCTCCGGCAAAGTCAGAAATGCCCTGCTGGCAGCCTCTCCTGACTGGGACTCATGTTCACCCAGTACACATACAACCGTATCTTCATGGGTTATCGTTTCCAGCCACTGCTCATCCCTTGGCTTGTCAGACAATTCCTGTTCCACCTGCCATACCTTACACTCTTCATCAGAAAGAATATTGCATCCTGTAATACATTCTGCTTCTATCTGCTTTTTTTGCAAAACATCTTCTATTGTTTCAACTGCCTCATGTTCTCCAAAAATTGACCAGCGGCTTAATAGTTCTCTTGACGCTGTATAAGGACCTGCCCAGATAACTTTCTTCTTCCTGCTTAATGGTAGCAGCTTTTCATTTTTCAAAAGGACACAGCTTTCGCCCGCCAGCTGATATGCCTTTTCCCGGTTATGCAAAGTCAGTTTTCCACTCTTTCCAAGACCGGCAAACGGATTTTCAAAAAGCCCCAGCTGATTTTTCATCATCAGGACCCGGAATGCACTTTCATCAACAAACGCTTTCGGGATTTTTCCGCTTTCTACCAGTTTTTCCAGACACAGCATATAAGCAGGACTCATCATATCAATGTCTACACCGGCTTCTGAAGCCTGGATTGCTGCTTCTTCCATATCAGCTGCCACTCCCTGTTCTTCCAGCTGACCTATGGAGCCCCAATCTGAAATTACAGTTCCCTCAAATCCTTCCTTATCCCGCAGAAGCCCTTTAAGAAGTTCCTTATTTCCGCTTATCGGTTTACGGTCAATAGCATTAAAAGCTGTCATGACCATAGCAGGCTTTGCTTTTAATGCCATACGGAAAGGTTTTACATACTGTTCCAGAAATGTCCGCTTGGATATTTCAACATCATTATATTCCCTTCCTGCATTCACTGCCCCATAACCCGCAAAATGCTTCAGGCATGCCGCTATTCCGGCATCATCTTTCTGCTGATAGCCATCTACCATTGCTTTTCCCATGATCCCATTTACATATGGATCTTCTCCAAAGGATTCCATCATCCTTCCCCATCTGGGATCTCTTGAAACATCAATCATAGGAGAAAATGTTGCTCTGAGCCCTTCTGAAGATGCCTCTGAGGCAGCTATAGAAGCCGCCTCAGACACCAGTTCCGGATGAAATGAACACGCCTGCCCCAACGGAATCGGAAAAATCGTCCGACATCCATGGATAACATCTGCCATAAAAAGAAGCGGAATATGATGGGGATGCTGTTCCATATATCTGCTCTGAATATCATAAATTTTATCTTTACCGATCACTCCAAGCACTGAACCGGCATATTGAATGATCCATTCCGGTGGTAACTGTTCGCCAACAACACCGGTGAGTACTGCCTCTTTATCGAAGTATACACCGGTGAGCTGCACCATCTGTCCTATTTTTTCCTGTAATGACATTTCTGACAGCAATTGCTGTAATTCATGTATTTCCATAAATACTCCTTATGTTCAATCCGTTTATTTCTAATGTTCATTTCTCCAAAGAGCACCTGAGCTGTTTTTCTGCTTTTTCAATATAATTGTATCATGCAAGCGGCCTTACGGTTCCTTCCGTAATTCCATTCTCATTAAACGCATCGACTCTCACATACACCGTTTCGCTTTCTACCAGCGCTCCAATATTTTGCTCCGGCATAAAGGTCATGCAGCTGTGATACAGCTTGTCCGGTGCAAAACCCCAGAGGACGTTGTATCCGACAGCGTCTGTCTGTGGCTCGATGGTGATGCGCATATCCATAGTTCCGATCCGCTCTGCCTGGTACTGCGGTGCGGATGGTTTTTCGCCGTTGCCAAGGCCGAAAACACGAAGGCCGGAGATGCATGGATTCTGGTTGTACGGCACTTCAAAAACAGTGAGTTTCAGATAACGGATCTGTACACCCTCTTCTTTTACGATGAAATCATGCGGCAAATTGGTTTCTGCGTCTGATTTATCTGCCAGAACAAAATAGTTTGTTCCATCGGCGGATGCCTCAAGTAGCCATCTGGTCTTATGCTGGCTCGGGTCGATATATCGTTCCCCCTGACGCTCGCCCGGCAGAGGTGAATCGATTTTGTCATCTGCAAAATTGATCTGTACGGCGCGGACATCTTTTACCTCACCAAGATCCATCGAAATCCACTCACCCGGCTGATTTCCGGCTGCGCGCCACCAGGTCTGGATATTTTCATCTGTCGCAAACGACGGTTCTCTGCCTTCTTCCGAGGACGATGCCGTCATTGCTTTCTGATAGCTTAAGAGATACCACTCCGGTTTTGCCCATGGGTCTTCTTTTGCCTGCTCCACCGCCATCGGCCAGTCGCCGAACTGCTGATTGCAGAACAGGACACCATCTTTGTCGAAGCCTGCCCGCCAGATGCCGACGCGACGCTCCATATCGTGGTTTTTGCTGATCTGCATTGTCGCGGTATGCCACCAGTTTCCATAGCGGTCTTCCATCGTCGAACCGTGGCCTGCACCGCGCAGGAATCCGCCCGGTTTATAGGAATATGGATTGTTCTTTGCCAGACGGAATGGGCCAAGCGGGGAATCACTCTCGTAAACACCGTCACCGTAAACGTTGTATTCCGTTCCCGGGCCGGCATACTGGAGGTAATAGGTTCCGTCATGCTTCGTCATCCATGCGCCCTCGATGAACGGTCTCTGACTGAACATAATTTTGGCAAACCCGATCTGCTCCTCCGTCAGATGATCCGCATCTTTTCCCTGTGCTTTCAGAAATTCTTTGAATTTTTCAACAGCTTCTTCTTCACTCAGCGGCATTTTGGAATGATTTTCTCCGACGCGCTCGTATCCGATTTTTTCCGGCTGACCGTAGATCAGTTCTTTTCTCTCGGTCTTTGGAACCATCGTCTCCGGTTCAAGCTCCACACCCCAGATCGGAGTCACGTTATTGCATCCCCAGTAAAAATAGAGCTTTCCGTCATCATCAAGAAACAGGTTCGGATCCCAGAAATCGAAGGTTCCCGGAATACGCTCAAACGGACCGTTTAAGATATCTTTCGTGCGGTAAAAATCGCAGATCGTGCCACGACGGGATGCGCTGAAATACACGTAATCGCCGACCACGCGCACATCCGGCGCATAGTCATACAGCGGCAGGCTGTCCGGCAGACGGTGGCTCTCCCAGTGAACCATATCCTCCGAAACCCAGACGCTCAAAGTCATGGATGCAAAAATATAATATTTTCCCTGAAATAAAATCATCGACGGATCGGCGGCCTCGCGGGAAATCTTGTCCTCGCCGCTTCTCATATCCTCGATAAACTGGTAACGGTAGTCCATGTTTAATGGATTGCAGTAATACTGTTTCTTCATGTTTCCTCTTTTCCGGATTGTGCGTAAAAACCCCTGCAACATGCTTTCGCACATCCTGTCTTTGTCTTATAAAAAAATTTTAGCATACTCCGGGATGAAAAAAAATGTTCTGATTTGACTTTTTACTTTTAGAAAACTGACTTTCACTTGATTTTGTATATGTTCCTTCACATGTTTTTCCTGTTCTTTCTCTCGTTCTTCATGCTTTTTGAACATACCCTTCTTTTTGCATCAAGTATTGGACAAATCTGTATTCCGATTTTACAATGGAAGTATCTTAGAAAAGCACGAAATCATGTACTCTGGGAGTACATCATCGCACAGGGAGATTTTTTCATGGAATACACAAAACTTGGAAATTCGGATTTAAAGGTATCGAGAATCTGTATGGGATGTATGGGATTTGGAAATGCAAAAAGCGGCATACATTCCTGGACACTGGACGAGGAGCATTCCCGCGCGATTTTAAAACGCGGTCTGGAACTTGGTGTAAACTTTTTTGATACCGCTGCCGGTTATCAGAGCGGCACCAGCGAGCAGTATCTGGGACGCGCGCTGAACGATTTTGCAAAACGTGATGAAGTCGTTGTCGCAACAAAATTTTTCCCGCGCAGCCCGCAGGAAATTGCAGACGGGGTGAGCGGAAAAGATCATATTTTAGGTCTTCTCGATCGCAGCCTTACGAATCTTGGCATGGACTATGTTGACCTTTATATCTGCCATATGTGGGACTATCACACACCGGTAGAAGAAATGATGGAGGCATTAAATTCAGCTGTCGTTGCAGGAAAGGTACGCGCCATCGGTATTTCTAACTGCTTCGCATGGCAGCTGGCAAAAGCAAATTATATTGCGGATAAGAACGGCTGGGCCAAATTTGTTTCGATTCAGGGACATTACAATCTGCTATTCCGCGAGGAGGAACGCGAGATGGTTCCGTTCTGCAAGGATCAGAATATTGCACTGACACCGTACAGCCCGCTGGCTTCCGGCCGCCTGGCAAAAAAACCGTCGGAGCTTTCCAAACGGCTGCAGGAAGATACGTACGCAAAAGGAAAGTATGATGCGACGAAAGAAAAAGACGCCATCATTATCGACCGCGTCGGTGAACTTGCAAAGAAGAAGGGGCTGACGAGAATCCAGATTTCGCTCGGATGGCTGCTCACAAAAGTAACTGCTCCGGTTGTCGGGGCGACAAAGGTATCGCATATTGAAGAGGGCGTCAAAGCCATCGGTGTACAGCTGACACCGGATGAGACTGCTTATCTCGAAGAGCCATATGTCCCGCATGCACTGGTCGGCGTAATGCGCGAGAACCCTTGATAAAAAGTAACTGCTCCGTATCTTCACCGTTATGAGTCAGGCGGATATTACGGATGCTTCACGAGAGAAACACAGACGAAGAAGACTTTATGCAGGAAGCAGAAAGCGCAGTTTCTTCTACCCTGGAGCCTTGTTCGATTCGATATTGTATTGCTCTGATGAAGGAATTGAAAATGGAGCTTCAAAAAACTGCATTTGCACAGATAAGCGATTGTGTGCTTGCCCTTTCTATACCGGAAATTATAACGCAGAAAAATGTACGGACCGCCATGGAAAAAGCAGGCTTTCATGTAATAAGGGTTATGACTGCGACAGATGCTTGTGCCCTTTCAAAAGCACAAGATATGAAACATGACCAGCAATTTGGGGTTCGTGTGATTTCAAATTGTAAAAAGCAAAATCTGCTGGCAGAATTTTCAGCATGGACAGATCAAACTAATATGCTGGAAGGATTGGAATATACCATCGGAGAGAATACTCCAGAAATGATTCCAAATATGACGTACTATTATCTAAGTGATACGAAATCGAGAGAAACACTGGGTCAGGAAACAATCGGATACGAGGATCTTTCCGTTGTGGCCGCGGATAGAACTGCAGCCCAGGGAGCCAGACTTACCAATCCTACCGCGAAGCCTATTACCATGCTTGTACTTTTCCCATGGACCGCCGGAATTGAAATTTCAACCATCCAATGGGGAAAGGAATGCATTCCATTAACCTGGCTTAACGAAGAACGACACATGATTCCCATGCGAACAGATGGTTTCGACATTTTGCTGGATTCCGGAATCAAAGGAAAAGGTCTGAACCTGTATCTGAAATCAAAGGATTCTAAAAGGAAAGTCAGAACCTAGAAAATGGAGGAGATCTGTCCTGAATTTCCAAAGGATGCAAGCCGGCTGAAAGCATGGATCGAGGTTGGAATGGAATGCGGCGATTTTACCCTGATACTGCAATCAGGAGAGAATCTTGCAAAGATAGATTTGAGTCAATTCACAGAAGAAAAGCCGAAACGCTTCCCGATAAATACCGTTTTCGTACCGGAACAGCTTCTCGCAAATGTACTTCAGGCCGGAAAAGAGTTTTGCCTGGGGGCGGAAAATCTGAACCCCACAACGAAGGCTTCTGCAATTGGAAAGAGAATCCAGATGATCGCCAGACAGACACAAGAAGTATTTGCAGACTGTCATGACGGAGATACAAATATCCGAGTCAGCACATGGATTGAAAAGCTGCTGGCTGTAAAAGACAATCTCGAATATGGAATTGTCAGTTCGGAACGAACGACGAATCGCTGGGCCTATATGGATGAAAAGCTTCTTATGATGGATTTCCGTACAGCTTTGGCGCAGAATTTATATCAGCTGAATGTCTTACCGATGGAAGCAAATGGTACAATATTTGATCCTCATATCCATGATGCAGTGCACATCGAAGAAACCGACCGGGTGGAAGAAGACAGAGTTGTCGAGGAAATACAGAAAGGCTACTTCTTCGGAGAAAAACTGTATCGACCGACAAAGGTTATTGTTTCTAAAAATTCCTGTCAAAAGTAATGCTCTGTCATATGTGTCTTGATATATACGAATCAATTTCTCAAACGCACAGATCATTAACCGATATATAAATTAAGGGTGAAGAGGAGCCTGTTTTTAAAGCTCCTCATCACCCTTGACAAACCCTAAAAGAATTTAACCGAATCAACCAAGTCCTGATAAGCGGTGAAGCAGCTATTCAGTTATGAGCAAGTAACGAAGCGGATTGCGAATATCCGCTTTAGCTTTACAGACTGTTCCACAGTACTCCGGAAAATCTGTTTCTTGCAACTCTCACTCCACAGGGCTGATTTTTTATGTCATTTCTGTATTTTTCCCTTCCATTTCTGTATTGTTTTTATGAAGACATGCTCTTTTTGCTTTTCATCTTCCTGTGCCTCATACTTAGATAATAAGGAATTAAGTTCCCTGTCCCATACCGAATAAAATCGAACGGTGTTTACTTCTTCCTGTATCGTTTTGATTTGTTTTTGATCTTGTCTCGAAAGACTCCGCATTCGTTTTTCTAGTTCCTTTTTGTAAATAGAAACCCCTTGCGGAAATCTTATATTGCTTGCCTCTCTTCTATCTTCTAACTCTATTCCTTTTCCTGATAAAACTTCTTCACTGTATAGCATTTGTAAAAAGGAGACTGCTTTTAAAGGTTGCTTTGTGTTCTTATTAATTCCTGCATAAAGTGTAACATTTGCAGTGAATCCGCCTTCCTGATTCGGCATTGCAAATACCGTATGAACTGTTTTTTCACCTCCAAGTTCTTCCAAATCATTTAGACTTACTACTCCTGTATCTTTTATTTTCCAGTTTAAAGCTAATGATCTTGTTTTTAATGCTACTGTTTCATCCAAAACTTTTTTTATCTGCTCTTCCGAATATAGAAGTGTTTTTTTCTTATAATCAACTACCTCACTAAATGTATCAAAAAATTGAACCCCACTTCTTTGCCCTACAATCTGTTGAATTGCTTTTTCTTTTTGTCTGGCTAATTCCAGCCAATTTCTTGATATTTCTGTATTTTCCGGTAAATCCTGTGTTGTAAATGCATATAGAAAATAATCGTATGTCATAGGAATCAGTATTTGTTCCTCATTAGCCATACCTGCAGACAAAATCTTCTCTTCTAAAATATCTATATCAAAATATTTCATGTATGGTTTCAACGAAAGAAAGGTTCCCTGATACATTTCTTTTTTGGGGTCCTCAAAAACAACTGCTCTTTGCTCACTCCAGGTCGGATTCGGCCCTTCTGCCAAAAATACATCCGGCCCTTCTCCTGTCGTAATTTCATTCTGGATCTCCTGTACTTTTTCTTCCGAAGCCTGTTGCCCTGATGGGATTACCATTAGTTCCACTCCATTATTTTTATATATTTTCTTCCAGGCTGCCACTATTTGAAGTACCGTTTTTTTATTTTCTTCATCAACACAAATTTTTAATGGCATTTCCGTTTTCTCAATTTCAATCTTGGCTTGTGTATCTGCATATACCGTTTCTGCATTTAAGCTCCCACTGACTAATGTGATGTTAATCAGAATCAAACCAAAAATTTCTTTCAACCTTTTTCCCATCATTATGCTACCCCCTATGTTTCTATATAGCACAAGGCTATTGCATGACTTCTGTTTTTTTACATATCATACAACAGCCTTGTGTTTTAACCATTAATTATCATATCCGTGACAAATTGTTCTTGTTTCTTTCACATTAGCAGTATTTCCTGCGTTACAATTTAAACATTTTGTAGTTTTTATTCCTGTTCTATACTGCTTCAAATCAGTTCCCCATGCGTGACCATGAGTACATGTAACTGTACCACTGCTTATCCAGCTTCCCCATACGGTTGACGATGTTATTCTTCCTCCACATCTCGGGCAAACTGCAGCATACGGCATAATTTCTTCATACGCAAAAATATTCTTACTTTCGATAACATCCGCTTTTGTTACATTGGCAGAAAATGTACTGGCCAACATTAAGGTCATTAGAAAAATGGAAATTTTTTTCTTTACCGCTTTCATACTTTTCTCCTTAAAAATTTATTATACCTGTCAACGTACGTTCTACATTTGTATAACAAAAAATACCATACTTCCTACTTTTTGTCAATCTTTTTTCTACATTTGTCTAATTAATCATTATACCCATGGCAGACTATTTTTTCTTGCCTGATCTTTATCTCAAAAAAATTTCCACATTCATTACACCTGATTTTTTCTACTCCATATCTGGCTTTCTGTAAGTCATCTCCCCATGCATATTGATGTGTACATACTACATTTTTTTCATTTTCCCATGCATTCCAAACCACTTCTCCTTGTACCGCAGCTTTACATTTGGGACAATTTTCTATATGCGATGATGACCATATTTGTCGCGCTATTTGCATTTCCGAAAAACTCAAAATAATTATTCCAAAAAGAAAAACAGTGACGTATATTCGAAGTTTTTTTCTTGCTAAAAACACATTGTAAAATCGTTCTTTCAGTATCTCTGTTTCTGATACCATTGAAACAACTCCAGACAATTCTTTTTTCGTTTGTTTTGAAGCCACTTTTAAAATAACATTGCAATAATCTTTCCGTTGCGTCAGATTCATATGTTTTGTAACAGTCTCATCACAGACACATTCGATATCTATATTTGCCATTTTTTGCACCCACAGCATTGGGATACAAAACCAATAAACATCCCTTATAATTTGAAGAAACCTTTTATACCATAAATCGTGTTTTTTCTGATGTGTCAATTCATGTAAAAAAATCAAATACCATTCTTCATAGGAGTAATTTTCCGTTTCCAGCATTTCTTGTGGAATCAATACTTTTGTATTTCGTACACCAAACAACATAGGAGAATAAAAATCTTGATTTTCACAGACCCATATTTCTGTTTTTTTTATTTTACAAACTTCGCTTGCTTTTTTTAGAGCTTCTAATACGGAATTTTTTTGCATCTTTTTACATTCTGCAAATATTCTTTTTTTCCATATTCTATATTGTATTGCGTGAAACAAAAGACATAAAATCATCCCTGCAATCCATATATACAGCAAAAATTTTTCGCCTGACATCCACCTTCGAATTGAAACGTTTCCCATTTTCGTCATGATCGCGGTCTTTTGATTTTGTTCCCCGATATAATATGCCGGCATAGAAATCATAAAAGGATGTTGCCGAAATTTCTCTGTCACACTCCAAAATGGAAAGCACATTTTAAGTGTCAGAAGTATCCAGACTATCTTTCTCCAGTAATGACCGAGCCTTTTCCCCATTATTTTTTGTACAACATATGCCATAAATGCGACTATGCCTATTGAAAGATTCCACTTTATGATAAATGCCATCTGTAACTATATCCTCTACACCACTTTTTCTATTTTTGTCTGTCAATAAATTCCTGCAATTGCTTAACCTCTTTTGAGCTAAGTTTTTCTCCATCATACAGTGCCGATGCGAATTTTGCTAATGACCCTTGAAACATTTTATCTAACATGTTTTTTCCAACCGTGCCTATATAATTTTCTTTTTCTACTAATGGTACATAAAGATTTGATTTCCCGTTCCTCACTTTTTGAATAAATCCTTTTTTTTCCAAACGAGTAAGCAATGTTAAAATGGTACTCGGTGCAACATTTTTCTCTACATTCAACTTTTCTTCAACTTGAAATCGACTGACAGGTTCCTCATATTCCCATATAATCATCATAATTTCCTGTTCTGATTCTGGTAATTTTTTCATTTCTACTCTCCGCTTTTCTCTACTTTGATCAGATTATAGCATATTTTCCAGAAAATCGTTGCACTTTTTGGGACTGTTTTCCGCCTTCCGAAGCTAGTACATCGTTTTCGAAATAACTATACCACTCACTTGTCTGCAAATCTGATTGCACAGGCATAAAAGCCTCGGCGTAGCCCGCTACGCCTACATTTTTATACCTGCACACTCGAATCTGCATCCTGCGTGATTGGTATAGTTATTTACAAAACGATGTACTAGATTCTAGCATGATTCTTGATTTTTTCTTCCGTTTCGCATAGCTTTGAATGCACTTCAAAAGCACCGGCCAAATGGTCGGTGCTTAAATAATGGTTTCATCAAAAATGGTTCATCCTATACCACACATAAATATGCAAAATATCCTGCATAGCATAAAAGCATAACGACACCACACGTTTTCCGTAATTCCCTGTTCTTGTACGTCCCAATCCATAAAACCAGACCTGCCAGAATTGCGATTCCTGTGTCTACGATAAATTTAGTTTCAAATGGCACAGGACAGATCAGTGCGGCTGTTCCAATTACAAATAAAATGTTAAAAATATTGCTTCCGACAATATTTCCGATTGCAATTCCTGCATTCCCTCTTTTTGCTGCTGTCACAGATGTTACCAGCTCCGGAAGAGATGTTCCAAGAGCAACAATCGTCAGTCCGATAAACCGCTCACTCATTCCAAAGTATCGTGCAATCTCGGTTGCCCCGCTGACGGCAAAATCACTTCCTTTTACAACCAGGACGCCGCCTGCCACCATCAAAAGAAGACATTTCCAGACAGGATAATTTTTCGCTTCCTCCTCTTCCGGATTTTCCCCTTTTTTCGACATTACAAACAAATAGCCAAGATATACAAGAAACAGTGCCCATAAGACTATGCCCTCGGCAAACGTTACTTTTCCTCCTGTCATTCCGCATATCATTAAAACTACCGTAACAAACATCATAAATGGTATTTCATAAAACAAGGTAGACCTTTGTATTGCCACATTTGTTATCAATGCCGTAAGTCCGAGAATAATAAAAATATTCAAGATATTACTTCCAACCACATTTCCTATCGTAATTCCTGCGTTCTGCTGCATCGCTGCAGTAATACTCACAGCAGCCTCCGGCATACTCGTTCCCATTGCAACAATGGTAAGTCCGATAATCAGCTGGGGAATTCCAAACTTTCTTGCTATGCTTGCAGACCCTTCCACAAACCAGTCTGCTCCTTTTACCAGAAAAAGGAAACCCACTATCAAAATCCCTGCCTGTAACATCATACGTATCTTCCTCTCTTTCTTTTGCATTCTTTGCAGCAGGTGTTATAGGCATAAAAAAAGAGACTCCTACTGCATCTACAGTAAAAGTCTCGCTATTTAATCACTTTCCGAGTTATTGAATATCAATAGCTGTACTGACGAAGAAGTGAACACGGTTGGCTAGCTACTCCCTTTTATTTTTTCAGTTTATCAAATTTCTTTTTTTTCGTCAACATTTTTTGTTCCTCAGCTCCCGGAAATGTTTTGCAGCCTCTTTTGATTTTCAAAAATCCTTTGTCCAGTTCTGGTTTCATTCCAGATTCATGCACAGTCCCCAGTCCTGGTCATTGGCATACGGATCGGCAAAATCAGCTTTCTGACCGTTGACGGAATACGGATACAAATACGCACAGGTTGCTGTTCCATCCTCAAAGAACATGGACAGCACGCCGCGCAGGGAATGCTCACCGCGAATATTATATTCTTCGTTTCCGGTCAGGCGAGCGTAGCGCTTGAAGGTTCGACCGTTTTCTGCGCTCCAATAGTGTGGGAAGGTGTCGCCGAAGACTCTGCGTTTTCCGAACCAGTAGCCGTCCCAGTGGCGGATTGCGGTTTCATGCAGATGGTAGTCCGGCTGCTGTCCGTCGAAAAGTTCGAGAACGGCGATCTGCTGCTCGGCTCCGCGCAGATATTTTTCTTCCCCGGTCACTTCGTAGACTTCAAGGATAACTTCGGCCGCCGGCTGTACGATCGATTGCTCGTAATTTACCTCCGAAGCCGGATAAGCCGTTCCGATCTCAATCAGTTGGTCGGCATGACGTCGGAACAGATCTTTTACTGTTTTCAGATCCTCCTGTTCTCCTGCTTTTTTCAGCTCTTGACAGAGCATCACAATCGGCATTTCAATCGGATAAAAACGGAATCCATCCTGTTCATAAAATTTTTCTGTGATACGAACTGCTGTCTTCAGATTTTCTTTTTCTCCCCACAGCTTCCAGCATTCAAGAAAGAATGTCACTGCCCATGGGTAGTTGTAAAGCCGGAAATAGCTGTTGTCCTTTCCGGAACAGTTGCAAACAAGACCTGTTGCTGCATTTACCAGCTCGCGAAGATAGAATGCATGGTACTCACGAAGACTCTGCTCCGCTTTTTCCCGGTCTTTTAAAAGATTCTGCTGCAGTGCCCGTGCAATCAGCACACCCATACCGGTACGCTCCCGTCCGGCATTGAAATCGTTTTCCGGCGTGCAGACGAGAATTTTTTCTTCGTTATCATACGGCAGATATGCGCCCTGCAGTTCTTTGATCTTTCCATGATACTGCTGGTGATCAACAATAAACGCACACCGTTTTGCAGCCAGTGTTTCCGGCCGCTCCTGCACGAGAAGACGGCAGGTGGTTTTCACCTCGTCGGCACAGATCGAAAGTACATACTCCCCTGTTTTTTCATTTTCAAACAGATATTCATAAACACCTTTTTCCGTCTTTTCCAGCGATACTCCGTTTACCGTCACTTTTTCCGCCGGAAATGTCGGTTCAATGGTTACCTTACTCGTCTCTCCCGGATAAATCACATACTGCTCCGCATCCACCAGAATCACCTGGGAAAATGCTCTTAATTTCTCCCGGAAATCTTCACGTCCCTGATGCGGAAATACTTTCCACTCCAGCGTCATCGTGTCTCCCGGTGCAAATTCCTGTGCGGACGGGTGCAGCCAGAAGCAGCCTCTGTCATTACTCTGCAGTTTCAGATCGCGCTCAATACTGTAAGCAGAAAGACTGCCTTTTGTGAGCACCATTCCCAGATGCGGAGCCGCACCACCCATGCGGAGCGCCATAATATAACTGGTATTCTCCCCACAGAAAACATGTGCATGGCACCGATAGTCACGGCAGGTCACACTGTCCGTGTAGCGGTCCTGCAACGGAAATGAAACCCCAATACTTCCGGCATTTGTAAAATACGGATGCGCACCGTTGTAAGAAACCACAATCTTCGTTGTCAGCACATCTCCGTCTTTCTCATTCTGCACCTCAGCCGAAAACTCCGGCGGGCATTTCACCTCGGCGTATGGGAAATCCTCCCGCAGCCAGTTCATCTGTTTTGGATCTTTGGAAAATACAATTTCTTTCACGTTCCCAACTCTCATTTTTTATTTCCCCTTTCGTTTTTTTGATCCCGCTTTTTGAACTCCATGTAAAATTTATTTGCTGCTTTGATCATACTATATCTACATGCTCTTTTCTATATCTCTTTTTTCGTTTTACTTTATTTTTTCTTTCTTGCCGATAGTATTTTTTCTCAACTTTTGCTATACTGAAAATGTATGCGTATCAAACTCCGGCATTGTTCTTTCAAGCTGCCGACACATACATAAAATTCATAAAAGGGGGTATCTTTTTCATGGATACGTATGTCATTTTAAAAGACCTGGCAATTATTATCATATTCGCAAAATTGTTTGGTATTCTTGCCAGAAAATGCAAGGCTCCGCAGGTTGTGGGCGAGCTGATTGCCGGTATTGTCCTTGGCCCCAGTGTGCTGGGACTTGTTCAGCAGTCTGACTTTCTCGCACAGATGGCGGAGATCGGTGTTATTTTGCTGATGTTCTCCGCAGGTCTTGGCACCAGCTTGAAGGATCTGCTCCGCACGGGAGTGAAATCCCTGCTGATCGCCTGTGCCGGTGTTTTTGTTCCTCTGGTTCTTGGCGCCATCTTATACATGAGCTTTTATGGCTTCTCTGCTGTCGGAACGGAAGAATTTTACCACGCTGTTTTTATCGGTGTTATTCTGACTGCGACATCGGTCAGCATCACCGTACAGGCCTTGAAAGAACTCGGCAAGCTGAAAACAGAGGTTGGAACAACCATCTTAAATGCGGCCATCATCGACGATGTCATTGGTATCATTGTGCTGACTGTTGTCATCGGTTTTAAAGATCCGACATCCAATCCGCTGAAAGTAGCAGCCTCCACCATTCTGTTTTTTGCCCTTGCGATTGTGCTCGGTTTTCTCTGCTTTAAGCTGTTCAACCGCATGAACTCCGTATTTCCGCACACCCGCCGTCTCCCGATTCTGGGTCTTGCGCTCTGCTTCGGACTGTCCTACATTTCCGAAAAATATTTCGGCATCGCCGATATTACCGGTGCATACGTTGCGGGCGTTATCCTGTGTTCCCTCGATTCTTCCGATTACATCGAAGAAAAAATGGATATCAGCTCCTATATGATTTTCGGACCGATTTTCTTTGCAAGTATCGGACTCAAAACAACGCTCAGCGGCATGAACGAGAAATTCGTACTCTTTGCCATCTGTTTCGTCATCGTCGGCCTTGCCGCAAAAATTATCGGCTGTGGCCTGATGTCAAAGGGATGCGGCTTTACCTGGGGCGACAGCCTGAAAATCGGTGTCGGTATGATGACCCGTGGTGAAGTCTGTCTGATCGTTGCGCAAAAGGGTCTGAATGCAGGCTTTTTATCCGGCGATTTCTTCAGTGCCGTGATTCTGCTGATTCTCTTCTCGAGTATTGCAACACCGATTATGCTGAAAATCTTATACGAGAAAATGCCGACGGCAAAAGATTCTGCAAAGGCATCCTGACTTTCCTTTTACCAAAACAGGGCGCTGTGCCATTTCCTGCACAGCGCCCTGTTTTTTTCATATCAACCGGTAAGTTCTGATTTTTTCTACCACAGAATCTTCTCTGCCTCAGCTCCATCCGCAAACGGTCCCGGCATTGCTGCCACGCCGCGGTGCTCGCCAAGATAGTCCTGATCGAAGATAATCGTGCTTCCGTCCGGATCTTCGAATCTCTGCTCCGGCTCGAAGGCGTATCCTAAAATATCACTGTTGATAATTCCCGTCCGGAAATCCTTCAGGAACTCATACACGTTCGTCTTGATGGAATAGTGGCCGTCTTTTTCCACAAGTTCCACCTTAACCTGGTTCTCGTTATCCACAAGATTCTCTTTTTCATTCACACACGCCTTTGCTCCGTTAAAGTAAGCGTTTCCGTTTACCCAAACCGGCAGATGGCACTTGTTGTGATACGGCTCCAGCTTGCTCATGTCGGCCGGTTTGTCCAGCTCAAAGTGGCTGATCCACTCGTCATAGGTCGGATACTCGTCGAACACATGCGTTCCGACCTCCTGGTTATCCTCCATCTTGAAGCCCATGTCCTCAACCGTTTCTGTTTCCTCAACCGGGTAATTCTGGATAAAGATGTTGTTGTAGAACCGGTCATCGCCATGCAGGAATGTCATGAATCCGGCAACCTCGGTACGGTGACGGATGTGATACGGCGTGTAACGGTCTCCTGTTCCGCCGCCAACTGCAGTTAATGAGCCAAGCATCAGATTGTGTACGCAGGCAATACCATCGGTCGCCATACGAACGCTGACCGGTGAGAGCATAATGTTGTTATCGATCAGTGTCGGACCATGGCCAACCTCGATGAAAATATCCTGACTCATCATTGCGCCCTCTGCCTTTGGTGTTCCCTCCGGCGGGCAGTTGTCGTGCAGCAGATTCTGGGTCAGGCGTGTTCCCTGTGCCTCCCAGTCGCACCAGATGCCCATCGTACAATGATGAATATGATTTCTTCTCATCACAACATCGATCGCTGCATGCATCTTGATACCGGAAATCTCGGCTCCGCCAAGCTGCTGCATATTGTTGATGTTGTGAATGTGGTTGTCCTCAATGATACTGAACACACCGCCCATCCGTCCGACAATACCGGTCTGCTCACAGTGATGGATGTGGCAGCGGCGGATGATATGGCTTCCGATGTTCTCCTTCGTCCAGCCGTGATACTGGCCGCGGCACACAGCATCACGCTCCATCTGGGTCGGGCTTTTTACGTGTTTTCTGGTAAAGTAATGGTCGTTCTCCGGATCGTAATATTTTCCGAGCGAAATACCGCAGCACTTGCTGTTGCTGACCTCACAGTCCTCAATAATCCATCCCTTCGACCAGTGCGGACCGATCATACCGTCCTGATAAGCAGCCGGCGGCGCCCATGTCGTTGCCGCCTTGCTGACATCAAATCCACTGAACGTAATGTAATTTACGCCTGTTTTCGACGGCATAAAGCAGTTCCGGCGCACGTTGATTTCTACTTTTTCCTCCGTCGGGTTTTTACCCTGGAAATTTGCGTAGATAACCGTCTGATTTTTCTCTTTGTCCTGCTCGGTATACCATTTGTAAACCGACCACTCCGGCTCCCAGGACGGCGCATAAACCTCGCCCTTGATACACTCCTCGAGCGTCTCTGCCTCGTATAGCTGACGGTCATTCAGATAAACCGCGCCGGTATGGCGTACCACCGGTGCAAAATACCAGTCACCGCCGACCATTGTCGTGTATGGGTTATAATTGCCAAACACTCCGTTGTCTACACGGCATACCCAAACATTATCTTTGTAATGCTCCCAGTCATTCATCGTTTCCGCACCGGTGATCCTTGCGCCGAGCGGCTTCTCACTCTTATAGACGATTCTCGCATCCTCGGTTCCGCCGTTGATCGGATCGACATATTCGTGGTAGATACCAGGTGCAACCAGAACTTCATCTCCTGCCTTTGCAATTTTTGCCGCATCGTTGATGAACTTGAACGGCATCTCTTTTGTTCCGTTTCCATTCTTCGGAGCGGAATTATTGACATAGTAAATCATTTCTCTATACTCCTTTTTGTTATAGTAAAACCTGAAAACACTGCAAAAAAGGCTGTGACGCAATCATTCACTCTCTGCGGCGCTGAATTTTTTACGCTATTTTTTTGCGGGTCTATAGAACTTCTTTATGATAATGCTTCTTCCGCAGCCTCTTTTGATGCAAACGGACCCGGCAACGGATGAATGCCCTGACGGTTTCCGAAGTAGTCATATCGGAACACGATCGGCGTTCCATCCGGATTCTCATATTTCTGTTCCGGCTCAAATGCCATGCCAAGCGTCTCCGTTGAGATCACTGCACAGGCATTCTGCGGCAGATAATCGTAAACATTGGTCTCCAGTTTCCATTTTCCGTTCTCTTCTTTTACACCGATGGTGATTTCATGCTCGGTATCCACTACAGCGTCCTGTTCCTGCTCTGCCGGCTTCGCCCCATTGAAGTAAACGTTGCCGCCAAGCCATACCGGCAGCTTCTCGTAATACAGATCCGGTGACTTTCCGGAACCCATTCCGCAGTAGCCCTCAAATCTTGCCACGTACTCCTCCAGCGTCGGATATCCGCTGTACGGTGCGGTTCCTGCTGTCAGATTTCCGTCATCCCATTCATTATCCCCAGTCAGTTTACGGATTTCTTCCATTCCTGCACGAACCGGCTTCTGGATGAAGATATTATTGTAGAACCGGCAGTCACCGTGAAGAACCGTCATAAATCCGTTGATCTCTGTGCGATGCGGCACATGGTACGGTGTGTAGCGTGGCGACGGCAGCTTTTCGGAGCCATTGTTGACACCGCGGCCGACAGCAGTAAACGATCCCGCGATCAGGTTATGTACTACCGCAACACCCTGTGTTGCCAGCTTTATAGCGCGGTCCGAAAGCAGTACGTTATTGTCCACCAGCGTCGGTCCGTGGGAAATTTCAATAAAGATATCCTCGCCGATACCGTCCATACCTTCTGGATTTGCATTTTCCTCGTTCGGCAGCGTATTGTCATGGAACAGGTTCTGCGTAACACGTGTGCCCTGTGCCTGCCAGTCAAGCCAGAGGCCTCTCGTACAGTGATGGAAATGGTTTCTTCGAATGATTACATCGATCGCCGCATGCATCTTGATGCCGCCGATCTCCGCACCCGCAAGGTTCTGTTTGTTGTTGATATGGTGAATATGATTGTCCTCAATGATCGAGAACACACCGCCTAAGTGGCCTACAATACCTGTCTGTCCACAGTCATGGATGTTGCACCGGCGGATGATATGACTTCCGATATTTTCCTTTGTCCATCCCTCCCGCTGCGCCTGGCAGATACAGTCACGCTCCGTCTGTGTGCCATCTTTGAATTTCCATTTGAGCCATTTATTATCATTGTTCGGCTGTCTGTATTTTCCAAGGGAAATGCCCGAGCACTTCGAATCTGAAATCTCACAATCCTCGATGATCCATCCCTTTGACCAGTGCGGACCGACCATTCCTTCCTGATATGCCGTCGGCGGAGCCCACTGGGTTGCCGCCTGTTTTACAACAAAGCCGGACAGCGTAATATAACCGATGCCCTCCTTCGATGGATAAAAGCAATTCTCGCGCACATTAATTTCCACCGTTTCCTCATTCGGGTTTTTCCCCTGGAAATTCACATAGAAAACGGTCTCATTCTTCTCTTCATCCTGCTCCACATACCAGGTGTAAACCGTGAATGCCTGATCCCAGGATTTTTTATAGATCTCCGGCTTTTTCACCTGATCCAGACTTGTCACCTCATACATGGATTTTCCATTCAGATACACTTCTCCGGTGTGTGCTGTGTAGGATGCGATAAACCAGTCACCGCTGACCAGTGTCGTATATGGATTGTAATCCCCAAACAATCCGTTCGAAACGCGCGCTGTCCACACATCACCTTCCAAATGCTCCCAGTTATCCACAATTTCCGCACCGGTAATCACAGCTTTTCCCGGTTCCACAGAACGGTACACAATTCTTGCATCCTCACATCCCGCATTCGCCGGATCTACATATTCCCGATATACGCCAGGCGCTACAAGCACCTCGTCGCCGGGCCTTGCAATTTTTGCCGCCTCGGAAATCGTCTGAAATGGATATTCCTTCTGCCCATTTCCGCTTCGCACAGCATTTCCATCTACATAAATCTGCATTTTTCGCTTACCTCTCACTTCTTCACTTTTCATAAACTTTTATTGTTTTTTTGTGAATTTTCGCCAAAATCACATCACTCTTTTTCCGATTTCTGCCGTTCTTCACAATTTTCATATCTTAACCATAATACAGATCCTCGTAAAACACTACTTATATATTGCCGATCATTGCCCAGATGTTTCGATTTTTTCTATATTTTTTCTCTCTTCTGTTGTATAATACCGTTTATCAGATACGGAGGATTCTTTTGCCATGAAAAACGATTCGACTTCTTTTTTCGAAAACAATCATTTTGCTAACAGCTATGTTTACGATATCTCTATTTCGCATGTCCCCGCCTATTTCGGTCTGCACTGGCATCACTATATTGAAATTGTGCTTGCACAGGATGACGGCATTATCTATGAAGTAAATGGAGAAACCTTTCCGCTAAAGCCCGGTGATCTTCTTTTTATCTGGCCCGGCGAGCTGCACGCTGTTTCCACAATCAACAGAGAACATCGCCTGATCATGCTTCAGCTCGATGCAGATTTTCTGGAAAAACGCGTGGATTTCCAGTCTGTTGCTTATCTTTTTTATCAGATCCGTCTTCTAAATCAGAACAACTTCCCGGAAATCGAAAAACTCCGCGGATTTCTGACAGAGCTGCGCAGGCTCTCCCTCTCCGGTATCAGTTTTTCCGAGCTGCGCGGATGCGTTCTGCTGTATCAGTTTTTTATTCTGCTCGGCGAAAATCTCTCCGTGCCGACCGAAACTGCCGCACCGCAAAAAACAGGCCATTCCGCACAGGTACACCGCCAGATGATTGCTGCATGTACCTGGATCTCGAGTCACTGCACCGAACCGGTTTCCCTGGAAGAAGCATCAAAGGTCGCCGGATTCTCCCGCTGCCATTTTTCCAAGCTGTTCCGCGCATACACCGGCCTCTCCTTCACGGATTTCGTCACCAGGGAACGGCTCCATATCGCCGAAAACCTGTTAAAAAAACCGGATCTCACGATCACCGAAGTGTCGCTCGAATCCGGTTTTAACAGTATTTCTACGTTTAACAGAGTCTTTTTGAAATCAAAAAATGTAAGCCCTACCGACTTCCGTCAGATGTACCTGCAATCCTATCAGAAATAGGCTATGAATTCGGCATGGCCTCCGGTCTTTCGCAGGTGGATGGAACCTTCTCAAATGCACCCGTTTCCGCACTCTTCATAATCTGATCGATCGTATCGAGTACGTGATATGCCATTTTGGCATTCGCACGGTTTAGTCTGCCCTCTGCAATTGCTTCTGCCATCTCGGACGGACCGAGGCCGCGGCTGTTTTCGCTGTAGGCAAAGCCATAATCCAGCACTTCCGGAACTGCCTGCTGTGTCCAGTCCTTCACGCCCGGAATGTAGACGATATCGCCGCCGAAATTGTTCGGGTCCACCAGCTTTAAAATACCTTTTTTGCCGTAAATTGTGAATACCGCCTGATCGTTGATGGTGCTGTCGCCATTGACACAGAATGTGCCGGTCACGCCGTTTTTCATTTCCAGAATCGTGAAAGCCTGGCTCTCGTTGCTGTAGTCAAATTCCTGGCCGTATTCCGGGCTGTCCGGGACGACATTGACGCGCTTCGGCGCAAGGTTGCGCACGGAGGAAACGACACGGTCCACCGGGCCGAAAAGGCTGACGATGGCGGTCAGATAATAAACACCGAAATCGTAGCAGATACCGCCGCCCGGCATCCGCAGAAAACGGAAGATGCTCGCCAGCAAATCAAGATCGCGGTTTGCGCATGCTTCGAAAGATGTCACCTCGCCGATCAGCCCGTCGTCGATCGCTTTTCTTGCGGTCTGCAGTGCCGATCCAAGGAAGGTGTCCGGTGCGGAACCGAGATAGAGATGTTTCTCCTCTGCCAGCTCGATCAGTTTCGCTGCCGTTTCCGGTGCGAGGGTCATTGTTTTTTCAGTGTAAACGTGTTTTCCGGCTTCCAGTGCCTGACGGATCAGCCCCTCGTGGGTCGGTGCCGGTGTCAGAATGACTACCATTTCAATCGACGGATCTGCCAGAATTTCCTCGTAGGTACAGCCCTTGATGCCATACTGCTCTGCTTTCTTTTTCGCATGTTCAAGATGGCCTGCGCAGCATGCTGCTACCTCAAGATTCTCAAAGTTATGAATCATGTTCGTCAGATAAATATCACTGATCGCTCCGCAGCCGACAACGCCGACTCTCATTTTTTTCGTTTCTGTTGTTCCCATTTGTAAAAATCCCCTTTACTCTTTGTTTTTTGATTCTGTTCTAATAAAAACCCTTATTTTTTTTATACAACGAAATGTCTGAAAAAACAAGCATTCCGGCTCATATTTCACTTTCAAAATGAAAAAACCACCCACGGTTTCTGCAGATTCTCTGCATCACCGCGGACGGCCTTTTTCTGTTGTTTACTCCACGCTTTTCAGCGATTCAATCATATCAATTTTTCTTAACCGGTAGAACATCATAAAATTGACGAACAGAGCAAACGCCAGGGTAATCAGGGCGCTCCAGCCGTAGCTCCGCGGGAACACGTTTCGTCCGAACATCATCATATCGACCTCGACGGTCTGAATTACGCAATGATGTAAAAACGTTCCAATTCCCATGCCCGCGATAACGCCGAACAGTGTCAGCACCATGTTTTCCCGGTACACGTACGATGCCACCTCGCCGTCGAAGAAGCCGAGCACTTTCAGCGTTGCCAGCTCTCTCTGTCGTTCGGTGATGTTGATGTTGTTCAGGTTGTACAGCACCACAAACGCCAACAGGCCCGCCGATACGATCAGCACCACGATGACGATGTCGAGGGAACGAAGCATGTTGTCAATCTGATCAATCAGGTCGGATGTGAACGAGATTGCCGCTACACCGTCGTACGTCATGATTTTTTCTCCGAGTGCTGTCTCATAATTGCCCGACATGTCCTGATATTTCATCAGAAGCTGGTTGTAGTCCGGCGCTCCGCCGAACAGCTCCTCGTAGAGATCCGGGGCCAAATACAGGTAATGGCGCACGTAGTTTTCGACGATGATCGAAATCTTTACGTCCACAATATCATCGCCTTTTTTCAGCTGAACCGTGTCGCCTGCTTTTACGCCGAGCATCGTTGCTGTCTTTTCGCTGATGGCTGCGCCGCCGTCGGTCGGGAATTCGTAAACTTCTCCGCTTTTCCGGTCTCGGAAGGCATAGAAGTCATTGAAATTCGTCAGTTCTTTCGGCACTTCAAGCACTGCATCCACGGTCTTTTTGTCGGTCTGCAGTTCGATGTTCTGGCAGTACATTTCCAGCAGCTCATCGATGCCGCTGTAGTTTTCCAGATCGGTCTGCAATGCTTCTTTTTCGGATTCATCCACATCTGAATTCAGCACAGCATTCGCCTGATAGGTGAAGAGGCTGACGAACTGGTTTTTCGCAATCGCGGTGATGGAATCCTGAAGGCCGAAACCGACGAGGATCAGACCCATGCATCCGCCGATTCCAATAACGGTCATGAAGAATCGTTTTTTATACCGCACCAGATTCCGCACGGTTGATTTCTGCGTAAAGTTCAGATGTTTCCAGAGTACGCCGATGCGTTCCAGGAAAATCCGTTTGCCGTTTTTCGGTGCTTCCGGCCGCATCAGCTCTGCCGGACCTGCGGCGAGTTCTTTGTAGCATGCCGCGATCGTCGCCACGCCGGTGCAGGCTGCACTCGCCAGAATCGCAAGGCCTCCCTGCTCCCAGTTCAGCGGGGTCATGTAATACGGGAGTCCGGTATACAGCATGCCGTAGGCATTCATAATAACCCAGGGCAGGATTTTTTCTCCAACCACCACACCCGCGAGAGCGCCAGATACGGTGGAGAGCATCGCGTATGCGAAATATTTAAAGGCGATCACGCCGTCGGAATAGCCGAGGGCTTTTAACGTTCCGATCTGCTGACGCTGTTCCTCGATCATTCGTGTCATCGTCGTCAGGCTGACGAGAGCAGCCACGAGGAAGAAGATAACCGGGAAGAATTTTCCGATATTCGAGATACGGCCGGCATCCTGACCGAAGCTCTCAGTTGACGTTACCTTATCCCGTCCCCAGACGTACCACGTTGGTTTTTTCAGGTCTGCGAGTGTTTTCTCACCGTCCGCAATTTCCTGCTTCGCATCCGCGATTTCTGGTTCGGCGTCGGCTTTTGCTTTTTCGTATTCGGCTTTGCCGTCCTCAAGTTCTTTTTCTTTATCGGCAATTTCCTGTTTCGCATCCGCAAGGGAGATTTTTCCGTCGGCGATTTCCTGTTTCGCGTCGGCAAGCTGGGTTTCACCGTCGGCAATCGTCTGCTTTGCTTCTGCAAGCTGACTTTCTCCATCGGCGATCGTCTGCTTTGCTTCTGCTAACTGGGTTTCACCGTCGGCGATCGTCTGTTTCGCGTCGGCGAGCTGACTTTCTCCACTGGAAATTGTCTGCTTTGCAGCGGCAAGCTGGGCCTCACCCGACTGAATCGTCTGTCGGTACGATGCAATCTGCTGTTCCCCATCAGCAAGCTGGGCTCTGGCAGCCGCAAGCTGAGTTTCTCCGTCTTTTAATTTACTGCGGTTCGTCTCAATCTGAGCTTCTCCGTCGGCAATCGCTGTTTTGGCGGATGCAAGCTGGGCTTCGCCATCCTCAATCTGTTTCTGATAAGCTTCTGCCTGTGCTTCTCCATCCTGAAGCTGGGCAAGAGCCTCTGTAATCTGAGCTTCGCCGCTTTCCAGTTCTTCTTTTGCAGAAGCAATCTGTGCCTCGCCTGCGGTGCATTCCTGCTCTTTTTCTGTTAATTGTGCATCTGCAGCGGCAAGCTGACTTTCTGCGTCGGTAATCTGAGCTTCTGCAGCCGCAAGCCGGGCTTCCGCATCAGCGCTTGCTGCTTCAAACGCTGCGATGTTTTGTTCCAGAAATGTTTTCTGCTCCTGCATCGTGAAAAGCTGCTGTGCTAACTCTGTCTGCTTTGCTTCCAGTGCAGTTTTCTGTTCCAACAGAGATACATATGCTTCATCTTCCTCCGTCAGTCCGTCAAGCTGAGCCTCAATCACCTCGATCTGACCAGTCACTTCTGTCTGCGCAGCCTCCACCATCGGAAGCTGACTGGAAATCTGGGCTAACTGATCCTTGGCTGTCTTATACTGACTCTTCTGTTCTTCATACGCTGCCTTCTGCGCTTCATACTGTGTGCGTCCTGCAGCGGTTTCTGCTTTCTTGTTGTCCAGTTCCTCGCGTGCAGCGGAAAGCTGCTCCTTTGCAATATTCAATTCCGTTTCTTTTTCGGAAAGCTGCTCTTTTGCAGTATTCAGCTCTGTCTGCTTCCGAGTCAGTTCGGTTTTTGCCGCCGAAAGCTGCGTCATTTTTTCCTCTAACTCTTTTTTGCCGGATGCCAGTTCTGTTTCTTTCTCTGCAAGCTGTGCTTTTCCGTCGGAAAGTTCTTTCGCTTTTGCCTCAAGTGTGGTTTTTCCACTTGCAAGTTCATCGGCTTTCTGATTCAGCTCCGCTTTTCCGCTTTCCAGCTCTGCCGCCTTTGCTTCCAGCGTCGCTTTTCCGCTCGCAAGTTCCGCCTCTTTATCTTTCAGCGTTGCCTTGCCGGATGCCAGTTCCTGCTCTTTATCGGCGATGGTTGCTTTCGCACTGAGAAGTTCCTGCTCTTTGTCTGCAATGGTCTGTTTTCCGTCAAGGAGTTCCTGTTCTTTCTCAGCAATCGTCTGCTTTCCGTCAAGAAGCTCCTGTTCTTTGTCCTTTAACGTCTGTTCGCCGTCGAGAAGTTCCTGCTCTTTGTCCGCAATCGTCACTTTCGCGTCAGCAAGCTGCTGTGCACCGTCATCCAGCTCTGTTTTTGCGTCCGCTAATTTCTGCTCTGCATCAGCGACCTGCTGTTTTGCATCATCAATCTTTTCCTGTCCTTCGGTTTTGACTGCCGTATACCGCCGGTCGCACGCCGCATCCTCGAGCGCTTCAATCTTCGTCTGTACAGCCTTCACCGTCTCATCATACGCATCGCTGTAGCTCGCCTCTTCCTGTGCGCCGTCCGCCTGGACGTAAATCTCTGTATAGAGATCCGAGGTAAATGTCTCCGGAAGCAGCAGTGCAAAACTGTTGATGCTTCCGTTTCCAATCGAGCCCGTTCCCCGGTTCAGATCCATATAATAAGGGAGTGTCGCCGAACCAACAATCGTAAACGTGTCCCCGGTCAGCGAATCTGAGAGCGGATCCTCCGTTCCGGAAGTGAACGTTACCTGATCTCCGATCTCACAGCCGGAACTTTTCAGAAACTGCGTATCAACAAGAATTTCATCCTCTTTCTCCGGCATCCGTCCCTCGACCACGCGCGGCTCATTCACACCGTCCGTCAGCGCAATCAGCTTCACAACCTGCTCGCTCTCGCCGATGTCATGCAGCACTTCCACCGTTTTTCCGCCGTAGACCGCTTTCACGCCATCCGTCTTCGCGATATCCGCCAGATCATCGTCTGTCAGCCCCAGCGTTCCAAGGACTTTCAAATCCATATAATTTACTTCATCATAATACCGGTCCGCCGAAACCTTCATATCTCCTTCCGCCGACCGAATGCCCGAGAAAAACGCCGCGCCAAGAAGCACGATGAAAAAGACTGACAGAAACCGCCCCTTGTTCTTTGTGATTTCCCGGATAAAGTCTTTTCGAAATGCTCTCATCGTCCACCTACCATTCTATCTCTTCCACCGGCGTCGGGTTCTCATTTGTTTTCATGCCCGCCACTTTTCCGTTTCGGATTTTAATCACGCGGTCCGCCATCGGTGTCAGCGCCGAGTTGTGAGTGATGACAATGACCGTCATCCCCTTCTCCCGGCAGGTATCCTGCAGCAGCTTTAAGATCGCTTTTCCCGTCACATAATCGAGCGCGCCGGTCGGCTCATCGCAGAGCAGCAGTTTCGGATTCTTCGCCAGCGCACGCGCAATCGCCACACGCTGCTGCTCTCCGCCCGAAAGCTGCGCCGGGAAGTTATTCATTCTCTCTTCCAGCCCAACCTCCGCAAGCACCTCCGACGCATCCAGCGGATGCTTACAAATCTGCATCGCCAGCTCCACATTCTCGAGCGCCGTCAGGTTCTGCATCAGATTATAAAACTGAAAAACAAATCCAATATCCTCCCGCCGGTACTGGATCAGCTTCTTGCCGCGGTACTTACTGATCTCCGCCCCGTCCACCAACACCTTTCCTGAAGTCGCTGTGTCCATTCCGCCTAAAATATTCAGCACCGTCGTCTTACCCGCACCGCTCGGTCCAACAACAATCACAAACTCACCCTTTTCCACATCAAAGCTGATCCCATCCGCAGCCTTGATGGTAATCTCACCCATTTGATAGGTCTTTGTTACATCCTGAAGACTCACATATCCCGCCATGCCGCCGTGTTCCTCCTATGCAAAAAATCGATATTTCCTATTTCTTTTATTGTATCAATCTACAGCCGCGGCGGCTAGTCCTAAGTGGACGAATTTACTGTTTTTTTATAAATGGCATCTCCCCTTTATTTCAATACTGCCCTGATCATACATCTTATCCCAACCAGAATAATCACCACCTCCTGTAATCTCTGTGCCATCTCCATCGCAGCCATGCCCTCTGCTGCCTTCCCGTTCAAAAATATTTCCAGAACGCATCATCCTCTGTCACTCTCCTCTCAAATCTTAACCACTCCTCCCAGGCCGCCTACCAGACGTGCGAACGCCTCTTCCAATTTGCCGCATCTTTTTCCACAGAAACTCACACAAGTTTGACAATTTATGATACACTAAGCTAAGTGACATCAATTCTGAATGTTCTGTGCTCTGCCGCAGATTTTTCGGAACTGAAATTGACTTTTCGATGCATAAACCAAACGATTTGTGGCATACGAAGAAAGGAATTCTTATGAAAATTATCTTTATCCGCCACGGCGAACCGAATTATGAGATTGATTCGCTGACTGAAAAGGGCTGGCGTGAGGCTGAGCTGCTTTCGAAGCGAACGGCGAAATGGAACGTCACCGATTTTTACTGCTCGCCGCTCGGACGTGCGAAGGATACGGCTTCTTTCACACTGAAAAACGCGGATCGCGAAGCCAAAATTCTTCCATGGCTGCGCGAATTTGATGCGCCTGTCATTGACCCGGAAACCGGGAAGCGCCGGATTCCGTGGGATTTTCTGCCGGATGTACTCGACGCAAACCGGGATCTCTATGACAATCATCTCTGGACGAAAAATCCGATCATGCAAACCGGAAATATGGACGAAAATTACCGTTTTGTGACCGACGGACTCGATACGCTGCTTGCACACTACGGCTATGTACGGGACGGCTATCGCTATCATGCCTCTGATGAGACGAACCGCGAGGCTGTCATCGTCTGCTTCTGTCATCTCGGCGTTACCTGCGTGGCACTGTCCCACTTGCTGAATATGACACCAACCCAGCTCTGGCAGGGTATGTTTCTGGCGCCGACTTCTGTCACAATCGTCGGAAGTGAGGAACGCAAACCGGGCGAAGTGTACTTCCGCTGCCAGACTGTTGGCGACGTACACCATCTGCTGACTGCAGGCGAGCCGGTTTCGTACTATGGATCGTTTAACGATCCATTCCAGTTTTAAACTTTACAAAAAGGGAGTTTTTTATCATGAATGAAGCAAAATTAAGAGAATACGCAAAGCTGATCGTAAAAATCGGCGCAAATGTACAGAAAGGACAGCGTGTCCGTCTGCAGGCCGGTGTGGATCAGGTTCTGCTTGCTACCATGGTCACGGAAGAGTGTTACAAAGCCGGTGCAAGCTATGTTGAGCTGATCTGGGAGTGTGGTCCGATTAACAAGCTGAGTTATCAGTACGCCACAGCCGAAACACTCGGTACGGTTCAGAATTGGGAGGAGGAGCGCCTCAAACAGATGACCGTAGATCTTCCGGTCCGCATTTTCATTGACTCCTCCGATCCGGATGAGCTTGCCGGCATCTCTGCCGATCTGCTCTCTACCGTCCGTCAGATGCGCGGGAAAGTAACGAAAAAATACCGCGATCAGCTCGACGGAAAACATCAGTGGCTGATCGTTGCCGCTCCGTCACCGGCATGGGCCAGAAAAGTATTCCCGGGCGAGCCGGAGGATATTGCGGTTGAGAAGCTGTGGAATGCTATTTTTGATTGCCTGTATTTAAAAGAAGGCGAAGATGTTGAAAAAATCTGGCAGGCACACTGTGACCGCATGACCCAAAAAGCCAACTGGCTGAATGAACAGGCGTTCCGCAAACTGCATTATACCAGCAAAAACGGCACCGATTTCACAGTTGAACTGATTCCGGACGCAAAGTGGAGCGGCGCTGGCGATATCAACCATATGAACAATACCTTCTATGTCCCGAATATGCCGACCGAAGAAGTTTTCACCAGCCCGATGCGCGGCAAATGTGAAGGCCGCCTCGTTTCCACCAAACCGTTAAGCTGGTCCGGTCAGGTTATCAACAACTTTACCGTTGATTTTAAGGACGGAAAGGTTGTCGACTGCCACGCAGAACAGGGCGAAGAGGTTCTGAAGAAAATGTTCGCGATGGATGAGGGCGCCGCGATGCTCGGCGAGGTTGCACTCGTTCCGAAGGAGTCCCCGATCAACCAGTCCGGTCTGATGTTCTTTAACACTCTGTTCGACGAGAACGCATGCTGCCACGTTGCCGCCGGCGCCGGCTTTTCCGAGGTGCTGGACGGATTTATGGATATGAGTGATGAAGAAATCCTCGCAAAAGGTATCAACGATTCCCTGATCCACGTTGACTTTATGGTTGGATCGGATGACCTGCATATCGTGGGTATTCACGAAGACGGAAGCGAGACCGATGTCTTTGTAAACGGCACCTGGGCTGAGTAATCTGAATAATCATCGCCCCATTCTTTCCATCACTTTGCAAAACACCACCGCCGCAATCGTACTCGCAGCCGTCGCAGCAAGCGCCGGTCCGACAATTGCTGTTGGGTGGACGCTGCCGTACTGACTGCGGTACGCAATGATGTTGACGGGGATGAGCTGCAGAGAAGAAATATTTAAAATCAAAAACGTACACATTTCCCGGTTTGCGGTTCCTTCTGGAACTGCGGCCGGGTTTCTCATTTTCCGCCGCTCTTCCTCCAGCTCCTCAAACCGCTCCATCGCCGCAAGCCCCGGCGGCGTCGCAGCCGCGCCGAGTCCAAACACATTACAGATCATATTCATCCCCGCCGCCCGCATCGCAGGATGGTCTTCCGGCACTTCCGGAAACAGAAACCGCATCACCGGCCCCATTCGTTTCACCAGCCCGTCAATCACTCCCGCCTTCTTCGCAATCTCCATCAGCCCTGCCCAGAACCCCGTCACCCCAACCAGCGAAACCGCCAGCACCACCGCCTCCCTCGAAGCCTGAATCACCCCATCCGTCACCTCCGGCATCCGTCCCTGCAGCGCGCCATATGCGATTCCGAGAAGCAGCATGGAACTCCATAGAATGTTCATTGCATCACCTGACTAAAAAGATCTTTATAAAAATATGCTGACTTTATATTTTCCATGATTCGAAACTCAAGTATACACCATAATCCCACAAATTTTTATTATGCCGTCGTTTTATAATGCTTTCTAAAATTGATATTTTAGTTTTATACGTATATAATAATAAACATTATAAGGGTGGTGTTTTAAAATGAAGAAATGAGACCTGCATTCAGTGCCTGCTATGAATAATATAATGTGATATATAATTACCGGTCAACACACAGATTTTTCCGTGCATTGGCCGGTAATTTTTTCATTTAAAAATCAGTTTCCTGTCTTCCCTTTTCTCATATAAGGATTTCGATACAGTGAAATCACAAGCTCCGCAGCCATGAAGCACCAGATGATCGGTTCGCACCAGATTACGGCGCTGTAGTGGTAGCGTGGAATGAATACCATGGCAAAGATAATCTTTCCAAACAGCTCAATAAAGCTCGACAGCAACGGCAGAATTTTCTCTCCGAGTGCCTGCAGTGCCAGACGGCTGCAGTTGACAAGACCAAGGGCGAAGAAAAACGGGATGGCTACGCGGAGGTAGCGGGCTCCGTTTCCGAGGACGGTCGGGTCGGATGAACCAGAGATCAGGTGTACCATGGTTGGTGCAAGCGGGGTGACGATTACAATCAGGCACGCGGTTACGCTGAAGCAGAAAATGTAAGCGTAACGGATGCCTTTCCGCACGCGCTCCCAGTTGTCTGCGCCGCGGTTCTGTGCAACGTAAGTGTTGACGGCCTGCGCCATGGAGGAAAGCGGCATCATGGAGAACGAAAACAGCTTTCTCGCAGCGGTATGTCCGGCGATAGTTTCATATCCGAGGCTGTTGATGCCCGGCTGCAGAACGATCGAACCGACATAAATGATACTGCTCATGAATCCCATTGAAAATCCCTGCGCCAGCAGATCTGCGTACAGTCCGCGGTCCAGCGCGAAGTGGCGTTTTTCCGGAAGCAGGATTTTCGCTTTCGTAACAATATAAATCAGGCAGAGCACAACGGAAATGCCCTGTGCAATGACGGTTGCAATCGCGGCACCCCGGACACCCATGCCGAAGGTGCGGATAAACAGCAGATCGAGCACGATGTTCACCAGCGATGAAAAGATCAGGAACACAAGCGGCATGAAGCTGTTGCCGATCGCCCGCAGCAGGCCGGAGCACAGGTTGTAGGCGAACATGACGAACAGGAAAATCGAGAGAATCGAAATATAGCTGTAGGATTCCTCAAGAATCTCCGCCGGTGTTTTCAGCAGGCGCAGCAGCGGATGCATGAAGATCGTCGCCAGAATGGTAACTACCAGTGTCACGGCAACGCCGATGACGATACAGGATGCGACCGATTTTTTCATCCGGTCCGTCTCCTGCCGTCCAAAGCAGCGCGCCGTGACGATCGCAAGACCGTTTCCGACGCCGAACGTAAATCCGGTCATCATCTCATAGATGGATGAGCAGGCACCCATCGCCGCAATCGATGAGTCGCCGAGTGTATAGCCGACGATCAGGGTATCCATCGTGTTGTAAATCTGCTGAAACACGCGGGACGCCATGATCGGCAGGGCAAAAAGCAGCAGAGATTTCAGGATCGGGCCGTGAAGCAGATCGACCTGAGAACTCCGCCGGGTTTGTGTCTGTGACATAAAAAAATTCCTCCCTCTAAGTATAATGCATTGTTACCATTATATCAGAAGAGAGGAATTACCGGGCAGATAAAATACCCAAAACCATAAAAAAATACAATAATACAAAACTTTTACGGATTTTCGTCAATGATCGTGCATGTTCCGCCTTTTTCTTCGAAGTAATCCTGCATCTGCGCCGACAGCACATTCACATCCTCGTACTGCTCCGGCCGCACATGGTTCGAAATCCAGGCATCGCCGCCCTCGTACAGGATCTGATACTGACTGTTATAGGAAGCTTCATATACATATGATTCCCCGTCGAGCGTGCATTCATAACGAACCGTGCGAAGCGACGCTTCATCCCGCAGCTGTGATTCCGTGTACACCCGAAGTCCGATCGCCGCTCCAATCAGAACAAAGATCGCCGCAAACACACCAACAAACGCATACCGGATCACTTTCCGTCTCCGCACTGCCTGCTGCACCAGCTGATCATTTAAGACCGCAAGCTGCTGTGCAATCTCATTCAGTTCCGAAGGCTGCTCCTCCTCTACTTCCAGCCCGCCGCCCAGCAGCACACTCACCGGCACCTCAAACAGCTCCGCCATCCGATCCAGCATCACCGCATCCGGAACCGAAATCCCTTTCTCCCATTTCGAAATCGTCTGCCGTACCACATGCAGCTGCTCCGCCATCGTTTCCTGGGAATATCCTTTTTTCTTTCGCAGTATTTTGATGTTATCACTCAGCATAACTGTGTCCTCCGCGTATTTGATGGGCCTATCATACGACAAAAACTGGCGTTGCGGCAAGCAACAAAAAATAACACGGCAAATTAGGTTGTATTTATCCTAAGATTTATATATACTATAGAAAAAAGTCTTAAGGAGGTACCCAAAATGACTATCGACACAAAAACTTTAATTTCCATTTCCGAAGCAAACCAAAATTTTTCCAAAGTCGCCCGCCTGGTAGACGAATGTGGTTCCGCTGTGATTCTGAAAAATAACGTTCCAAGATATCTTGTCATCGACTTCAGCAAAGCCGAGCAGGAAACCACTGCATCCGAAGAGGATGTGTTAAGCATCTCAAAACGCCTGATGGAACAAAACAAAGAAGCATACGAGGTACTTGCTAAATGAAAAGACTGAGTAAAAAGCAAATTCTCATGCTGCATACTCAGTTGATTCAGCAAACTGGCGGAAGCGACGGAGTCAGAGATTACAATCTGCTGGACTCCGCTCTCGAAACGCCTTTCCAGTCCTTCGGCGGAGAAGACTTGTACCCCACCCTGCAGGCAAAAGCCGCAAGACTGGGCTATGGCCTGATCAAAAATCATTGTATGATTCTTTCCCCAGCAAATACTGATAAATATCCCTCTTCGTCACCCCACGATCCTTCGCCACGAGTTTCATCGCTTCTTTTCTTGCAATCCCCTGATCTTCATACCGTTTCATATGTTCTTCAATCGAAATCTCCTCAAACGCCGCCTTCGCCTCGTCCTCGATTTCTTTCTGGCTTCGGCCTTCAATCACAAGCACGCATTCCCCTTTCGGGTCTTCCTGTTCGTAGCGGGTGATGGCATCTTCAATCGTGGTCTGCCATGCCGTCTCGTGTTTCTTGGTCAGTTCCCGGCAGAGTGTCAGCCGCCGGTTGCCAAGCGTCTCCAGCAGCTCCCGCAGCGTTTTCAGCAGATGATGCGGCGCCTCGTATACGATCATCGTCCGCGTCTCGTTTTTCAGCCGCTCCAGCGCCAGTTTATGTTCTTTTTTATCCGGCGGAAGAAATGCTTCGAAGACAAATCTTCTCGTTGAAAGTCCCGACAGTGTCAGTGCCGTCACACACGCGCATGCGCCCGGCAGGCTTGTCACTTCGATGCCTGCCTCGTACGCCATCTTCACCAGCTCCTCACCCGGATCAGAAATTCCCGGTGTTCCGGCATCCGTGATCAGCGCGATATTCGTTCCCGCCAGCAGCTTCTGCACCAGCTCGCGGCCCTTGTCGTATTTGTTGTATTCGTGATAACTCGTCATCGGCGTATGAATCTCAAAATGGTTCAGCAGCTTAATGCTGTTTCTCGTATCCTCCGCCGCGATCAGATCGACCTCCTGCAGAATGCGGATTGCACGGAAGGTCATGTCCTCCAGATTTCCAATTGGTGTTGCACACAAATATAATTTTCCTGCCATGTTCTTATCTCCCGTCTCCATATAATTCCCGGATGTCCTTTGTATACACGCCCGGCATCTCATACACAATCAGCGGTTTCTCCACGGTAATTCTCGGATTCCCGCCTTTCATCGCCTCGATCAGCACCATGTTCGGCTCCTTGTCCACAAACGGATAAACGAGCTGCATCCTTTTTGGTTCCAGATGATATTTTTTCAGCGTCGAAAAAATCTCCGCCAGCCGGAACGGCCGGTGCACCAGATAGAACCGTCCTTTCGTCTTTAAAACCGCCGATGCCTCTTTCGCAATATCATCAAACGAGCACAGCACCTCATGCCGCGCAATCGTCTTCGCCTCAAGCGCATTCGTCAGCCCGTGCTGCCCCGTCATGTACGGCGGATTGCACGTTACCACATCAAACACTTCTTTTCCAAACTGCTGCGATGCCGTCTTTACATCCCCCTGGAAAATCTCAACCTCGTTTTCCAGATGGTTATACCGCACACTCCTCTGCGCCATTTCGGCACTGTATTCCTGAATTTCCAGCCCGGAAAAATGCTCCCCGTTCGTCTTTGCCTTCAAAAGAATCGGCACAATTCCAGACCCCGTACAGAAATCCATCGCCCGCTCCCTGCGCTTCACCTTCGCGTAGGATGCCAGCAGCACCGCGTCAATGCCATAGCAGAAAAGGGATGGATTCTGTATCATCCAGTAACCGTTCTGCAGATCATCGAGCCGCTCACCCGGCTTCAAAAATTCTTCTTTTCTATCCAATGAAAATCCCTCCTCCTGCTGACCGCCCAGCGCCGCATCACACAAAAAGAAGCGTCAGTTTTACCCGGCGCTTACTTTTTTCAAAATGCATTCCAAATCAATCTTATTCCGGCTGTTTTGCCTCTTCCGAAGAAGCCTGCTCCCCGGAGCTGTTTCTGTCTTTTTTCTTCTCTTTGCCTTTTTCCTTCTTATGCTTCGGCTTGAACTTGAGCTCTTCCACCGGGCACTCCCGCATTTCCTTCTCATCGTTCACATCCACCAGCACTTTTACGAGCTGACGAAGCACATTCACACCGGAAACCTCACCTTTCATGCCGTCCGGCAGCGTTACGATATCGCCGACACCCGGCAGCTTGCGGTTCAGGTATTCATAGGTTTCCTGCTCGTTTTTCAGGCAACACATCAGTCGTCCGCAGACACCCGAAATCTTCGTCGGGTTCAGGGACAGGTTCTGCTCTTTTGCCATCTTGATCGAAACCGGTGCAAACTCGGACAGATACGTATGGCAGCAAAGCGGTCTGCCGCAGATGCCGATTCCGCCGAGGATCTTTGTCTCATCGCGGACACCGATCTGGCGAAGCTCGATTCTCGTCTTAAAGACAGCCGCCAGATCCTTTACCAGCTCACGGAAATCAATTCTTCCGTCGGCGGTAAAGTAAAACAGCATCTTGTTATTGTCAAACGTATACTCTGCATCGATCAGCTTCATCTCCAGGTTGTGCGCCCGGATCTTCTTCTGGCAGATTTCAAACGCTTCTTTTTCTTTCTTGCGGTTGCTCTCCTCCCGCGCATCATCCTTCGGCGTTGCAATGCGGATGACTTCTTTCAACGGCTGGATCACCTTGGAATCGTCAACTTCTTTTGGCCCCAGCACAACGAAACCATACTCTACGCCGCGCGCCGTCTCAACGATAACGTGGTCGCCCACGCAGATGTCCAGCTCTCTCGGCGAGAAATAATATACTTTTCCTACGTTTCGAAAACGTACTCCTATAATTGTTATCATGCTATCAGTTTTCCTTCATTGTCAGGAACATAAGCTCCATGGTTAAATCAAAATTAACATTCGCGTTCAGGCGGGCTCTCGCCTTCTGAATCGCCTCTATAATCTTCTCCAGGCCTTCGTATGAGCTCTTATTTGCTCTCTCACGGATTCCATTCAGCTCCTGCTTGAACACAAGGGAATCGACCTCTTTTGTCGCCTTAAAGAGCAGAACATCGCGGAACCATAAAGAAAAGATATCGAAATAATCATCAATATTGTCTTTTTCGGCCGTCAGTTTTTTGATCGTCTCCACGATTTCATACAGCGGCATACTGTCGGCGTACTTTGCCATGCGGAGTGCACTTTCCAGCGTCTCCTCGTATTCCGGAGAACGGGCAATCCGCTCTGCTTTTCCGATATTTCCCTGCGCCAGGGACGCATCAACCTCTGCCTGGTAATCCGGCACATGCATTTCGTTCATCAGATACTCTTTCACAAGCTGGTCTCCCACTGGTTTTAAATTTAACTGCACGCAGCGTGACGAAATCGTCGGAAGCAGCGCATCCGGGTTGTCCGCCAGAAGCATGACAACTGCGTAGGCCGGCGGCTCCTCGATCGTCTTCAGCAGCGCGTTCTGCGCCTGAAGTGTCAGCTTCTGCGCCTCGTCGATGATATAAATCTTGTACGGACTGCTGTACGGCTTGATCATCACATCGTTAATGAGCTGCTCGCGGATTTCATCGATGCTGATGGTGTTCGGCTTTTCATGCTTCACATAAATGATATCCGGATGATTCTGGCTCTGTGCCTTTTTACAGGACGGGCATTCCATACAGGGCTCGACCCCGTGCTTCTCGCACTGAAGCGTCATCGCAAACAGTGAAGCCATCATTTTCTTTCCCGATCCACTCTCTCCGCCAAAAAGATAAGCATGAGATACTTTATTCATCGAAATGGCATTCTGTAAATGCGTTATGATTTCCTGATGTCCTACAACCTTCTGAAAACCCTGCATAAAATCACCCCCTGGAGTTCTTTTGTATTTCTTACTAATACTGCATTAAGTATATCACAACTTTTTCTGTTGTTCCACAAAATTCTGAATTTCGGAAAAACAGTCTTCTGGCGTAGAATTATTGGAAAATCTGCGGACAATTCCAGCTTCCGCAATTTTCTCCTCCGTAAAATCCTCACAGTCCGCCAGGAATCTCCGGCACATCTCCGCGTATTTCGGCTCTGTCTGTTTTCTTTCCCGTTCCAGTGCCCGCGAAAGCCGCAGCCCGTCGTCCACCTCGACATACAGCGGAACCATCGCCTGCTCCCCGAAGTATGCCTTTAATTTCAGATACGATTCCAGTGTCCCGATTCCGAGATAATCATGCTTCGCAAGATCAATCTGCCCGTCATCCGCCGTAAAATAATACCACGGCCCCTGCACCGTCGAATACATGCGCTCCTCGATAATCTTTCCGGCCTCCCGCAGTTCCGAAAGCCGTTTTTCATCCACAAAGAAATACTCTCTTCCGTCCTGCTCCCCGCTCCGGATCGGCCGTGTTGTATACAGGACAAACGGTTTTAAATCCAGCGCTGTCTCCTGGATCAGATTCTCATAAATATGATCTTTCCCTGACGCACTTTTTCCCATCAGATAGTAAATTTTTCCCATTTTATCTCTCCCCGAAACACAGATTCTTTATGCCTTAAACCGATATCCAACGCCCCAGATCGTCTCGATATACTGCGGCTTTGCCGTATTAAACTCAATCTTTTCACGGATCTTCTTGATATGCACCGTAACCGTCGCAATATCTCCGATCGACTCCATATCCCAGATCTCCCGGAACAGCTCCTCTTTTGTAAAGACGCGGTTCGGATTCTCCGCAAGGAAGGTCAGCAAATCGAATTCTTTTGTCGTAAACTGCTTCTCCTCGCCATTCACCCACACGCGGCGTGCCGTCTTGTCAATCTTGATGCCGCGGATCTCCACGATATCATTTTCCTTCTTGCCGCTTCCGACCAGACGTTCGTACCGTGCCAGATGTGCTTTCACGCGCGCAACCAGCTCACTTGGGGAAAACGGCTTTGTCATATAGTCATCCGCACCAAGGCCCAGTCCGCGGATTTTATCAATATCATCCTTCTTTGCAGAAACCATGATAATCGGAATATCCTTCTTTTCACGCACTTCGCGGCAGATCTCAAAGCCATCCACCTCCGGCAGCATCAGATCCAGGATCAGCAGATCAAAATCCTCCTTGATCGCCCGTACAAGACCGGTGTCTCCCTGGTTTTCAATCTCCACCTCAAAGCCCGAAAGCTCCAGATAATCTTTCTCCAGATCTGCAATGGATTCCTCATCCTCAACAATCAGTATTTTACTCATGAAACAGGTACCTCCTGATATTTTCTTAATACAAAGTACATCGTGGTGCCCACCCCTTCTTTGCTGGTGGCCCACACTTTTCCGCCGTGGTCTTCGAGAATTTTCTTCACAATCGAAAGGCCAATTCCGCTGCCGCCCCTCGTGCTGTTGCGGGACGCATCGGTGCGATAAAAGCGATCGAAAATCTTCGTCAGATCCTTCGTCGCAATTCCCTTTCCGTTATCCTCAATCTCCACCTGCACAAAATCTCCGACATCGCGCAGACGGATGTTGATGACCTTATGGCTCTTGTCCATATATTTGATGGAATTGCTTACAATATTATTGATGACACGCTTGATCTGCTCCGCATCCGCAATGACGACCGGGTCGTCCTCGAGGTAATTAAAGTATGTCAGATCCACATGCTGCGCGTCAAGTTCCAGATTCAGCTCCTCCACGCAGTCATCAAAGTAATCTGCGATGTGGATTTTTGAAAACGTATACGGAATACGGTTCGTGTCAATCTTGGAATAAAACGTCAGCTCATTAATCAGACGATCCATCTCATTTGCCTTATTGTAAATCGTGCGGATGTAACGGTCCATCTTCTCCGGCGTATTCGCCACACCGTCCATGATGCCCTCCACATATCCTTTGACCGCGGTAATCGGCGTTTTCAGGTCATGCGAAATGTTGCTGATCAGCTCTTTATTCTCTTTGTCGAACTCAACCTTTTCCTCCGCCGTCTCTTTCAGCCGGATGCGCATCTCCTCGAAGTCCTCGCAGAGATCATTGATCTCTGCCACACCACACGGCTCCACGGTAAAGTCAAGATTTCCGTCTTTGATGTTCTGCGTCGCCTTCTTCAGCTGTCCGAGCGGGCCGATCACACCGCGGTAAATCCAAAGGCTCAGGCCAAGGCTGGTGAACACCAGAATCAGAACCGTCACAACAGCAAGTTCTCTTGCCATACCCGTAATCTGCGGCGCAATCTGATCTGTCTTGGTTACGATAAACGCACTGCATTCTTTTCCGTCCACGTTCTCATAGTCCACCTGTTTGACCATCCACTGTTTTTCATTTCGGAAATAAACACCGCCTTGGGAATTGGCGCCTGGATCGCCGTATTTCGGCAGCTCATTTTCCAGTTCCTCCGACGACAGCTCTGCCGATCCGTTGTAAATGATGGTTCCGTTTTCACACACCGCAATAAACGACTGTTTTTTCTTCAGTCTCGCATTCAGAATGGCGAGATAATCCGTTTCTTCCAGCATCGAGGTATCCGATTTTGCGGTCTTCTCCACCTCGTCGTACTCTTCTGCTGTCATCGCATTCAAAAGCAGCGTATTGTTCGAAATGGTTCGATACGTTGCGTTTGCGAGACCATATTTTTCACCAATGCTCTTCGTCTTATACCCTACAAAAAAGTAAAACGTTAAGGCGCACATCACAATCGGAACCAGTATGATGATGAAAAAAGAAATGATGACTCTCGTCCGTAATTTCATGCTTTTTTTCTTTTTTTCCATATAAAATTCACCTGTTTTCCAACACATATTTCGTATTTTCCGCGCCCGCAGGACAGAAAAAAATCCTCAGTACGCAGTCTAAATTTATTATAGCACAACGCCTGAGGATTTTTCATTAACTTAGATGAATCTTTCTAAACTTTCTATAAACACAAGGTTCGTACGAACAACCGTGTTTTAAAGGTATTTTTTCAGGTCTTCTACCTTGTCCAGTTTCTCCCACGGCAGATCCAGATCGTTTCTTCCGAAGTGGCCGTAAGCGGAAGTCTGTTTGTAGATCGGACGGCGCAGATCCAGCATTTTGATGATTCCAGCCGGGCGAAGATCAAAGTTCTCGCGAACGATATCGGTCAGTTTGTTGTCGGACAGTTTTCCTGTGCCGTAGCTGTCGATCATGATAGAGGTCGGATGAGCGACACCGATTGCGTAGGAAAGCTGAACCTCGCATTTATCAGCAAGACCTGCTGCTACGATGTTCTTTGCTACGTAACGTGCTGCATAAGCTGCAGAACGGTCTACTTTTGTGCAGTCTTTTCCAGAGAAAGCTCCGCCGCCGTGACGAGCGTATCCGCCGTAGGTGTCTACGATGATCTTACGGCCGGTCAGACCGGAATCTCCGTGAGGTCCGCCGATTACGAAACGGCCGGTCGGGTTGATGAAGAACTTGGTGTGCTCATCTACCATGTCTGCCGGAATGATTTCGTCGAATACGTATTTTTTGATATCCTCATGAATCTGCTCCTGGGATACTTCCGGATCATGCTGAGTGGAAAGAACAACCGCATCAAGACGGAACGGTTTGCCGTTCTCATCGTACTCTACGGTTACCTGTGTTTTTCCATCCGGACGCAGGTATGTTAAAGTACCGTCTTTGCGGACTTTGGTCAGCTGGCGAGCCAGTTTGTGTGCCATGTAGATCGGGTATGGCATGTACTCTTCGGTCTCGTTGGTTGCGAATCCGAACATCATTCCCTGATCTCCTGCTCCAATGGCATCGATCTCCTCATCGCTCATATTGTTCTCTTTTGCTTCGAGCGCTTTGTCTACACCCATAGCGATATCGGTGGACTGTTTGTCAATTGCAGTTACAACAGCGCAGGTATCTGCGTCAAATCCGTATTTTGCACGGTCGTAGCCGATTTCGCGAACGGTATCACGTACAACCTGCTGGAAATCAATGTGTGCGTTGGATGTAATCTCACCCATTACCATAACGTATCCTGTTGTAGTACAGGTTTCGCAAGCTACGCGGCTCATCGGATCCTGCTCAAGCAGCGCATCCAGAATCGCATCAGAAATGGCATCACAGATTTTGTCCGGATGTCCTTCGGTTACAGACTCAGAAGTAAACAGTCTTTTTTCCATTCTTTTTCTCCTTTTTTTCTTCTCTTCTCTTTTGCTTTTCGTTCGTGGGCTTTGGCTTTCCCTGAACATTTTTTCGTAAAAAAAGATCCGCAATTTTTAGCGGACCTGAATAGTAATGTTCAAATCCCCTTATTGTTCGAAAATTTCGCTCAGGCTGGCACCTTCCCGTACAGACCATTCTGTCTGGGGGTTGCCGTGGTTTCACAGATCCTATGTATCTCCACCACTCTGAATAAGAGAAAAGCAACTGAATTTTTGATTTTGTTTTTTGCTACTCTGATACACTATCGCAAAATACGCCATTCGTCAAGAGGAAATAAAAGGATTTGAGACATTTTCTTACTGTTGTCCCAAACATCCTTTCTTTTTTTCTGATTTTTCGGCTGTATCTTCTGTTATTTGTGAACAGATAAGAAAACTCTCCAAAACAGAGAGTTTTCTTATCTGCTGTATCGTTTTTTCTACTCTTCTGCTTTCATCTCGCGGACAATCTTCCGCAGCTTCAGAATCATGGACGGAGCAACAGAAAGCTCATCCACTCCCATTCGTACAAACTGCTCCGTCAATGTCAGATCTGCACCGAGCTCCCCGCAGATTCCTGCCCATTTTCCGCATTTGTGTGCATTTTCCACCACCATGCGAATCATCCGAAGAACGGCTTCATGGTGTGGATTGTAGAAATCATCCAGCTGCTCATTCTGACGATCAATCGCCAGGGTATACTGCGTCAGGTCATTCGTTCCGATGCTGAAGAAATCCACCATTTCCGCCAGACGGTCGCTGATCATCACGGCTGCCGGTGTCTCGATCATAATGCCCTGCTCCGGAATTTTATACTGCACTTCCTGTGCTTTCAGCTCTTCCTCTACCTCTGCAACAATTGCGTAGATTTTTTCTACCTCTTCTGTTGATGTGATCATCGGATACATGACAGAAAGGTTTCCGTAAACGGCTGCGCGGAACAATGCGCGAAGCTGCGCTTTAAAAATTTCCGGCTGTTTCAGACAAATCCGGATTGCACGGTACCCAAGCGCCGGATTTTCTTCTTTTCCAAGATTAAAGTATTCTACCTGCTTATCTGCCCCGATATCCAGCGTACGGATAATCACTTTTTTGCCTGCCATGGTCTGCACGGCCTGTTTATATGCCTGAAACTGTTCTTCCTCCGTTGGGAAATCATTTCTTCCAAGATAGAGGAATTCGCTTCGGAAAAGTCCAATTCCACCGGCGTCATTTTCCATCACATAGCCAAGGTCACCAACACTGCCGATATTTGCATAGATGTTGATCTTACGGCCATCCGGCGTAATATTTTCTTTTCCTTTCAACTCCTCAAGAAGCTTCTGTTTTTCTGCTTCTTCCTGCATTCTTTTTTCGGTTTCCTTCCGCACATCCTCCTCCGGCTCAAAGATAACCTGACCTGAAAAACCGTCTACAACGGCCGTCATGCCTGTTTTCAGACCATTTAAATCCATCGGGACGCCGATTAATGCCGGAATATTCATCATTCGCGCAAGAATCGCAGTATGAGAATTGGTAGATCCATGCACAGTCACAAACGCAAGTATTTTTTCTTTGTCCATCTGTACAGTTTCACTCGGACTTAAATCGTCTGCCACTATAACAGATGGTTCCATAGAACTCAGGTCGTTATCTCCCTCGCCGCTTAAATTGCGGACCAGACGTTCGGAAATATCTTTTACATCTGCGGAACGAGCCTTCATATATTCATCATCCATAGCTGCAAACATCTCTGCAAAATTATCGCCGGTTGCTGCCGCTGCATATTCTGCATTTACCAGTTCTGTCCGGATCATGTTCTCCATTGATTCCAGATAGTCCTCATCCTCCAGCATCATCTGATGGACTTCAAAGATCGCCGCACTTGCCTCTCCAACTTCCCGGACTGCCTTGTCATACAGTCTGCCAAGCTGTTTTTTCGAAACCTCCACGGCTTCTTTCACACGTTTTACTTCTGCTTCCGGATCTTCAATCCGGGCTCTTTTAACCTGGTAATCATTTTTCTTCAGAACCGCAACCGGTCCCATAACAATTCCTTTATATACGGATTTCCCCTGAAAATACTGCATTTTTTATCCTCCGAGCGTACTTTTTACAGATTTGCTTCGAAAAACGCTTTCAGCGTCTCAATCGCTGCATCTTCGTCCTCTCCGTTTGCTGCAACGGTTACGGTATCTCCCTGCTTTACACCAAGTGACATCAGCATCATCAGCTGAGTCAGTTTTTTCGTTTTTCCATCTTTTGTGATGGTGCATTCCGATGCAAAATTTTTTGCCTCCTTTACCAGCATTCCTGCCGGTCTTGCGTGGATTCCCAGTTCATCTTTAATGGTATATTCAAATGTTTTCATGCTTTTATTCTCCTTCTTCTCTGTCCATAATCCGTTCTATGTGCATAGCGAGATATCCAATTTCGATCTCCTCCATCGGAAGTTTCAGCCTCTTTTCCATCTCCTCACAGATTCGTTTCGCCGCCTGAAAGGCTTTCGGAAACTTTACGGACATGTAGTCATTCATATTTACTTTCAGTTTTTCCCCACTGACCGCTCTTGCAACCATATAGCGGATATGGTTCATCATACGGTTATACGACAACGACATCACATCGATGGTATGCCCGGTGATATGCTCCACCAAAGAAATGCTCTCCCGGACTGCTCTTGCTACTTCCATGGCCTGTGAAACATTTTCCTCCACAATTGCCGAATGAACATGAAGTGCAAGATAGCCGATTTCATGTTCATCAATTTCGATCTGAAGCCGTTCTTTTAAAAGCTCCCTGATACAGGAAGCAACTTTATACTCTTTGTAAAACATCACACGGATATCGTCGGTGAGCGGATTGCTGATCTGCTCACCGTTCTGAATCCGCCGGACAGCAAAATCCAGATGATCTGCCATTGGAAAGACGATGGAACGGTCAATTTTTCCAAATTCCTTTTCTGCCTCGTCAAGCACGGCACTCGCCAGCTCCAGGCTGAGCGGAGAAACGCCCTGTACAATGGTTCTGGCATTTCCTCGCTCCATCATCTCTGTCAGGGAATAAATGCGGGCATCGTCTCCCGGCTGTACACGCTGTCCCGTTTTTTTCCCAAATGCAATTCCTTTCCCCATGACCAGATATTCCCGGTTATTTTCTTCTTCCACACCAATAAATGAATTGTGGTTCAGTGTTTTTGCTATCCTGTACATTCTTCTCACCCGTTTTTAAGGCACAGCTTACGCGAGAATCTCAATCGCAAATAAAGGATCTCCTGCTTTTACCGGTCCGTCTGTCAAAAGACGGATTCTCTGGTTCTCCTCCAGCTCTGTGCAAAGAACCGGTGACGTAACCGACGGCGCATGTGTTTTCAGATATTCCAGATCCAGCTTCAGCATCGGATCACCTTTTTTCACGGTCTGACCGCTTTCTACCAGTGCCTCAAATCCCTCTCCGTTCAGTTTTACTGTATCAATTCCGACATGAATCAGAAGGCTGACCCCGGAATCGGTTACAAATCCAATCGCATGTTTTGTGTCAAAAACAAACGCGACTTCTCCGTCCTCCGGAGCACGCACATAAGGATCTTCCGGTGTCACAACAGCGCCGTCTCCCATCATCTTTTCCGCAAACGCTTCATCCGGCGCAGTAGAAAGGTCGGCTGCCAGTCCGCTTATCGGGCTGCAGACAGTAATCGTATCCACAACCTTCTGTTCTTTTGTTTCCTGCGTCGGTTCCGCCTCTTTTTGGGTTGGTGTATTTTCTGCTTCCGCATACGTATTCGGAGCTTTTTCCAGATAATCCTCTAAATTTGATTTTATCACAGTTACATTCGGTCCGTAAATAACCTGTACACCATTTCCTTTATGCACAACGCCAGATGCCCCTGTCGCCTTTAAAATACCATCGCTGACTCTCGCTGCATCATGAACAGTACAGCGCAGTCTTGTTGCACAGCAGTCCACATCCGAAATATTTTTCTTTCCGCCAAGACCTTTTGTGATCGCTTCACTCATGGCATCTTCCGATGCCACCCCATCGTTCTGCGCCTCTTTTCTTGCATTTACATCTGCTTTCGTATAAAGCTTGGTTTCCACATCATCATCCTCGCGACCCGGTGTCTTAAAATCAAACTTTTTAATCATGAATTTGAAGATAAAATAATACAGGAAGAAATAAAGAATGCCGACCGGAATCACCCTCATCCAGCTTGTCTTTTCATTTCCCTGCAAAATACCGAACAAGAAGAAGTCCAGAAGTCCGCCGGAAAAGGTAAGACCCACTGCGATATTCAGGATGTGTGCGATCATATAAGCTGTTCCCGCAAGAATAACCTGCACGACAAACAACGCCGGCGCAACAAACAGGAACGAGAATTCCAGCGGTTCTGTGATACCGGTTGCCATACACGCAAGTGCTGCGGAAAGAAGCAGACCGCCTGCCGCTTTTTTCTTCTCCGGTTTCGCACAATGGTACATGGCAAGTGCCGCTCCCGGAAGTCCGAAAATCATAAAAATAAATTCTCCGGAGAAATATCTCGTTGCATCTGCACTGAAATGTGCGACATTCGCAGAATCCGCAAGCTGTGCGAAGAAAATATTCTGTCCGCCCTGCACCATCTGTCCTGCCACTTCCATGGTACCTCCGACTGCCGTCTGCCAGAACGGCATATAGAATACGTGATGCAGACCAAATGGAATCAGTGCTCGCTTAATCAGACCGAAAATCAGCGTTCCAGCATAACCGGAGCCGGTTACCAGGCCACCCAGCGCATAAATGCCGTTCTGTACAACCGGCCATACAAAATACATTAAAATTCCCACAAACATATAGACGATCGTAGAAATAATTGGTACAAAACGAGTACCTCCAAAGAAAGAAAGTGCGTTCGGAAGCTGGATCCGGTAAAATCGATTATGAAGTGCTGCTACTCCAAGACCGACAATAATACCGCCAAACACACCCATCTGCAGCGACTGAATACCGCAGACAGAAGTGATGGTTCCTTCCAGAACGGATTCTGCAATTTCTCCGTTTTCCAGAATCTGACCCGTAATAGTCAGCATTGCGTTAATCGCTGTATTCATAACGAAATATGCAATAACGGCTGACAGGGCAGAAACCTCTTTTTCCTTCTTTGCCATACCAATTGCAACACCTACCGCAAAAATCAGAGGCAGGTTATCAAACACCGCACTTCCTACTTTGTTCATGATCACCAGCAGCGCATGAAGAATTGTGCCGTTGCCGAGCAAACTTGTCAGCCCGTACGTTTCAATTGTGGTTGCATTGGTAAATGAGCTTCCGATTCCCAGTAAAAGTCCGGCTACCGGAAGAATTGCGATCGGGAGCATAAAGCTTCTTCCCACTCGCTGCAGAACACTAAAAATTTTGTCCTTCATTTTTTTACTCCTTGTGTAGTTTATACTTTTTACAAGAAAAGTTTCTGCGGTTTTGCATCTTTTTAGCCGGTCTGTACTCTTTTTTCTAAAACAGAGCACAAAAAAGAGACACTAACCCACATAAACAATTCCTGTTATGTATAGTTAATGCCTCCAAAAATCGAGTTACACACTACAACTGTAGTTGAATATAGCACAGATAAATCTCTTTTGTCAAGTCAGTTCTTATGATTTCAGCTTTTTTCTTTTTATCCATTTTTCACATTCTTATGCATCTATTTTGTGCACAATAGCTAATCAACATCTTTTTTTTGAAATGTCATAAATTCAAGATCTTCCTGTTTCCATAGTTGTGCAGGCACATGCAATACTTCTTTTTGAGCAAACAACGGTATACTTGTTCCTTCCTTCTGGAAAACCCGAAGAGATGTACCACCATCAGCAAAAGCTTTGTTTTCTATATGAACAAATGTCATTCCCTCATATACTTCTTTACTTTCAATATCCTGCCACCGGCCTTCCGGAAGATACAGTTCATATTCATCTCTGTCAAATCCGGGTGAAATAAGCAATGCATCACCAAGCATATAAGACAGATTCTGTGTCTTTGCGATTGGATCTTTCGGATATTCCATCACAAGCGGACGAATCATTGGAATACCAGACTGATGACTCTGGCAGGCGGTGTGATAAAGATATGGCACAAGTCGATGTCTGAAGTTAATCCATTTTTTTACTTCTTTTAATGCCATATCTCCATACTGCCATGGTTCCCGCGGTGTTTTACCGTGCGCTCTGGATAATGGCATCCACAATCCCATCTGCACAGAGGAAAGGTAATCTTCTATATTCGGACGTTCCTCATTTCCGATATAACCTGTGTTATAAAACCCGCCAAGATCATAACCCCAGAAAGATACGCCAGACATAGCCATCCCAAGTCCGGCCTGAAGAATTGCACTGTGACTTGCTTTATCACTGGAAGAATCTCCTGCCCATGCTGCCGGAATCGTATGAGAACCCACATACCCACTGCGTCCCCAAAGCATTGGCAATTCCCCACGTTCGTCGCAAATTTCTTTCATCCATGTGTAAATATTTTTTGCATACAGATACGTCAGAAGATTATGTCCTTCTCGCCCGCTCATGCCATTGTAAAATACAACATCTTCAGGTACTGCTTCAGAGAAATCTGTTTTTATCACTGATACACCCATTCTGACGATTTTTTTCACACGTTCCTCATACCATGCCAGAAATTCCGGATTTGTGAAATCAAAGCAGGCACACAAAAACTCTGAATCTGCAGTCGCTTTAAACATTGCAGGATGCCCTTCTTTATTTTTTATAAAAAATCCACGTTCTGCCAGTTCCTTAAATGCCGGCGAATCTTCCTGCAAGTACGGATAATTCCAAAGACTTAAATGTATGTTCTTTTTATTTAATTCTTTAATCATTTCTTCCGGTTCAGGGAAACGTTCTGTATCCCATTCCCATACACCAGACATATCCTGCCTCTGCCAGCCGTCGATATGAATTACATCGATACCTATTCCAAATTTTTCAGCATCAGCAACAACATCCTCGACTTCTTTACGGCTCATATAAGAGCATTTTGACATCCAGAAACCAAAAGCCCACTGTGGAATCATAGGTATCTGCCCTGTAATCTGCAAATACTGCTGCAACAGCTTCTTATAGTCTTTGCTTTCTTCTGCCAGGAAAATATAATCCAGAATAGGATCGTCACTGCCCATCTGATAACTGATCCATGATGAAGCACCCATATCAAATGATGAACGCGTAAATGTATTTAACAATACGGAATATCCCCGGCTGCTTGTAAAATACGGATGACTTTTATATGAATCCTCCGTATTAGTAGACAATGCATCTTTTTGCCAACACTCTATTCTTTGTCCACGTTTATTAAAATGTGTAAACTTCTCTCCAAATCCCCAAAATTGCTCATCGGAGAATAATACAAACTGCTCAAATGAGGCTATACTTTTTCCAGATGCATCTACTCTAAATCCTGTTGGAAGCTGTTTCCACCGGTTATCGACATTAGTGTCAAAAGCCTGTTCTTTCGTCAATAATTTTCCATTCTGATAGATGGACATTTCCCAGTAGTTTTTTGAAAAATGAAGACTTAACTATAAATGAGCAAATCCAAAATATTGCACAAAAGAAAGACACCCTCTGTAGAAG
>OCHC01000262.1_pt1 | contig 65013 bp, 94 predicted proteins | sample 1538641 | NCBI WGS metagenome assembly OCHC01 (sample SAMN04571714, study PRJEB22368) | human gut metagenome | biome: human gut; material: stool | host: Homo sapiens | place: Luxembourg | collected 2012-08-17
GGAACGCATTTTTAATTGCAGATAAATATTTGTTTTGACCGCACCATGCACCAGCACGACCTAAGACATCTGCCATTTTGTCCATAATTATTTCCTCCCTTAATTAATTTTGACATGATTATCATAACGTGACATTTTTCTTTGTTAAAGGCTTACATTAGTTTTTGTTTTTTATTTACAACATTCTTTTTAACTTTTTAAAATGATGTAATTTATTTACATGTCTATATATAAAAAATCATTTGCAGCTGCAAATGATTTTCGTGTCATTTCCGCAAGTAGTCAAAAAAATACGGAAGGTATTTAATTTATTAAGTAAATGACAATCTTTATTTTATATATAGGATAAAAATTGTATACCTTTTTAAAATATTTAGAGAGTTATTTTCATTAATTTCTCCTAATTAAATAAAGAATGTAATTTATTTACAAAAAAGATGACTTACATCACCTTTTTTATCTATATTATTAAAAGATAATATTTCTTATATGATTTAGTCTAAAATTGGGAAGTTACGATTTAATCGTTAAAGGGATATAACAACATTATCTTTTAATAGCAAAATTATTTATCTAATTGATAGAATGAATCAACGCCACCATATAAGCTTTGTTTTCCTAATTCATCTTCAATTCTTAATAATTGATTGTATTTAGCAATACGGTCTGTTCTTGATGCAGAACCAGTTTTAATTTGTCCAGCATTTGTAGCTACAGCAATATCAGCAATTGTTGTATCTTCTGTTTCACCGGATCTATGAGAAACAACAGCAGTATAGTTTGCTTTTTGAGCCATTTGAATAGCTTCTAGTGTTTCAGTTAAAGTACCAATTTGGTTAACTTTAATTAAGATAGAGTTTGCAGTTTTCTTAGCAATACCTTCTTGTAAACGTTTTGTATTTGTTACAAAGAAGTCATCCCCTACTAATTGTACTTTTTTACCTAATTTTTCAGTTAAATATTTCCATCCGTCCCAGTCATCTTGATCAAGACCATCTTCGATAGAAATAATTGGGTATTTTTCAACAAGTTCACCGTAGAAATCAACTAACTCTTTTGAAGTAAATGTTCTATTTCCTTCACCCGGTAAAACATATTTACCATCTTTATAGAATTCTGAACTAGCAACATCCATTGCAAGTTTAACATCTACACCTGGTTTATAACCTGCTTTTTCAATAGCTTCGATAACTGTTTGAATAGCTTCTTCATTTGATTTTAAGTTAGGAGCAAATCCACCTTCGTCACCTACAGCAGTATTTAATCCTTTATCATGTAATACAGCTTTTAAATTATGGAATACTTCAGCACCCATACGAATCGCTTCTTTGAATGTAGGAGCTGAAACTGGCATAATCATAAATTCTTGGAAATCAATGTTGTTATCAGCATGTGCCCCACCATTGATAATATTCATCATGGGTGTAGGAATAATATGAGCATTTGCTCCACCAATATAACGATATAATGGCATACCTAATGAATCAGCGGCACATTTAGCAACCGCAAGAGAAACACCTAAGATAGCATTTGCTCCAAGTTTACCTTTATTATCAGTACCATCTAAATCAATCATTGCTTGATCGATTTCTCTTTGAGCAAAAACATCATACCCTAATAATTCAGGAGCAATCACTTCGTTTACATTTTTAACAGCTTGTAAAACACCTTTACCTAAATAACGTGATTTGTCTCCATCTCTTAATTCTACTGCTTCATAAATTCCTGTAGAAGCTCCACTTGGTACGATTGCTCTACCAAAAGCTCCACATTCACTTCTAACTTCAACTTCAACAGTTGGATTTCCACGAGAGTCTAATACTTCGCGTGCTTTAATACTTTGAATTAAATCCATTTTAATACTTCCTTCTTTCATTTTTGTTTTGTTTGTGTTTGTGATTTTTGTTTGTGATCTGGTATCAATAAAAAATGATTTATTAACACGAAGTTAGCTGTAACTAACTGTCTATAAGTTAGCATATACTAACCTTGTGTGTCAACCCTTTTTGACTACTTTTTTTCAACTTCAAATACTATTTTGTCCCTTTTTTTATAAAATATTCTTTGATAGATACAAAAAAATTTCTTTTTTCATTTATTTATCTTTCTTGTTTCATTGACTTTCTTTAATCGACACTTTATAATTTGTTCAGGTGAATTCCTTCACCTGAAGGAAGAAATTTATGTAGTTTTACGTTATTTCTTTTTTAATGTTTGTGATCATTAATGTGATGAAAGGAGAAAATAAAAAATGATTTATTCACATGAAGTTGAAGAAATGTGCACTGTAAATCGTGGTGCATCACACGGATGTGCTCCTATTCCTGAAGAAGGAAAATGGGTATATTCAAGAGAAATCAAAGATATTTCTGGTTTAACACATGGTATTGGTTGGTGTGCTCCACAACAAGGTGCATGTAAACTTACTTTAAATGTTAAAGAAGGTATCATTGAAGAAGCATTAATCGAAACTGTTGGATGCTCAGGTATGACTCACTCTGCTGCTATGGCTAGTGAAGCATTAGTTGGTAAAACTTTATTAGAAGGTTTAAATACTGACTTAGTTTGTGACGCTATTAACACAGCTATGAGAGAATTATTCTTACAAATCGTTTATGGACGTACTCAATCAGCATTCTCTGAAGGTGGATTACCTGTAGGTGCTGGTCTTGAAGACTTAGGTAAAGGTTTAAGATCAATGGTAGGTACATCATACTCTACTAAATTAAAAGGACCTCGTTACTTAGAATTAACTGAAGGTTACATTACTCGTATCGCTTTAGATACAAATGATGAAATTATCGGTTACGAATTCGTTAACTTAGGTAGAATGATGGAAATGATTAAAGATGGAAAAGATGCTAATGAAGCTTTAGAAGCTGCTAAAGGTAACTACGGTAGATTCAACGATGCTGCTAAATACATCGATCCAAGAAAAGAATAATAGGAGGATACGAAAAAATGGCATTATTTGAAAGTTATGAAAGAAGAATTGATCAAATTAACGCTGCATTAGCTAAATATGATATCAAATCAATCGAAGAAGCAAAAGCTATTTGTGATGAAAAAGGTATCAACGTTTATGATATCGTAAAATCTACACAACCAATTTGTTTCGAAAACGCTTGTTGGGCATATACAGTTGGTGCTGCTATGGCAATTAAAAATGGTGATACTAAAGCAGAAGATGCTGCTAAAACAATCGGTGTTGGATTACAATCATTCTGTATTCCAGGATCTGTTGCTGATGATCGTAAAGTAGGTTTAGGTCATGGTAACTTAGGAGCAATGTTATTAAACGAAAATACTCAATGTTTCGCTTTCTTAGCTGGACATGAATCTTTCGCTGCTGCTGAAGGTGCAATCAAAATTGCTGAAAAAGCTAACAAAGTAAGAAAAAATCCATTAAGAGTTATCTTAAATGGTTTAGGAAAAGATGCTGCTAAAATCATCTCAAGAATCAATGGTTTCACTTATGTAGAAACTCAATTCGATTATTTCACTGGAGAAGTTAAAGAAGTATCTAGAACTGCTTATAGTGATGGTCCACGTGCTAAAGTTAACTGCTATGGTGCAGATGACGTACGTGAAGGTGTTGCTATCATGCATAAAGAAGGTGTAGATGTATCAATCACTGGTAACTCTACTAACCCTACTCGTTTCCAACATCCTGTTGCTGGAACATACAAAAAAGAATGTATTGAACAAGGTAAAAAATACTTCTCAGTTGCATCTGGTGGTGGAACTGGACGTACTTTACATCCTGATAACATGGCTGCTGGTCCTGCTTCTTATGGTATGACTGATACTATGGGACGTATGCACAGTGATGCTCAATTTGCTGGTTCTTCATCAGTTCCTGCTCACGTAGAAATGATGGGATTAATCGGTATGGGTAACAACCCAATGGTTGGAGCTACTGTAGCTGTTGCTGTTGCTATCGAAGAAGCTTGTAAATAATTTACAAATTCATATCAAAAAGTCTTGATTTTATCAAGGCTTTTTTATTTTATAGGCTATTTTGTATAAATAAATTATTACACTTTGAGTACTTCTATTTTTAGGGCTGTTTTACATTTGACACCTTTTCGACACCTTTTCGACACCCTAGCGTTTTTTTGAACTATACAATTTTAGCTTATTTTTATTAAAAATTAGTGTTTAGGGTGTCGAAAATATAAGCAAATTTCTGTTTGTTTTACTCATGTGGAAAGACATAAAAAAAGAACCTACCCAAAATTAATTGAGTAGGTCTTTCTGTTCAGTTAATAAATAAAGTTGTTGAAACATTTTTTGAAGAATAGATAATATTACATTTTGCTTTTTCTATTAACTAATACAATGAATGTGCATATATATTATACATCAATTTACACCTTTTTTAAATAGTCTCCACTTACCCATCCTGATGGAATTCTTGCAAAACCATTTTTCCACTCTTTTACTGTAACATGAGTACCATATCTTAATGCTCCGTTTGATTTAGCGTGTTCTTGTGCATTTTTAGTTAATTTGTTTTTAGGAACAATATCGTAATTAGTCCCTGCACCTTCTCTTACGTATAAGCCTGATTTAGCTGTAACTTTATATGTTCCTAAAGGTTTAGAAGATTTCTTTCGATTGTAAACAGACTCTAATTTTGCTTTAGATTTTGCCCCGTATTTACCATCGACGATTAAACCATAATCTTCTTGGAATTTTCTCAATGCTTTATCGGAGCTACTTCCAAAATCTCCATCCGCACCGTATGATCCACAAGAATACCCTACAGCAATCAACATTGTTTGCATCGTTTTAACGTCATTTCCTTTATCACCTTTAGAAAGATATGATTTAGGTTTAGATGTAGAAATATTAGAAGTAGTGGCTGTGTTTCTTGCTCTACCGCTTACTACAATAACTGTGTGTCCTTTAGTTTTGGTTACAAGAATATCACCATTATATAACATTCCTTCGCCGATCACGTTTTTTTTAGCTTCAAACAAGCCACTTGCTTCTAATACACTAGCTTCATTTGCTGTTGTAATATTCCCTACATCTTTACCAGTAGCTTGAATAATACAAGCACGAACTAATGACGAACAATCACATTCAGTAGCTCTAGCAATTTTATCTAATGAACCATATTTTTTTAATTGAGCGATAACACCGTTGCGCTCGTTTTGGTCATAACCAATTTTATTATTATTACAAGCTTGTTTCATAGCTAAAGCAAGAGCATTTGCATGAGCTACACTTTTTGGTCGAAAAACGTACCAACCTTTTTTATGTGTATAGTATGCTTGTGTTGAGACTTCTTTTCCCGTTTGATCACCAGCTTTACCATTTTTTAGATTATCATTTTCATCAATTCTAGCTGAACCTACAATTAAACTCATATTTCGTTACCTCCTTAATCTTCTACAAAAATCCAATCATTTGATAGCATGTCACTTTGACTTACTAACCAACCTAATTGAATACCACTTGTTCCATGAAAAGCGACGGCTTTGTTTCCCATATCTGCATGATCTACATTAATAACTTCATCATTAGGTGTTTTGAATGATACATTTGTAGCAAGTTCAATGTATTGGTCTTTACCATTCCAACCTTTACGTTTTACTTTGAAGCCACGTTTTAGATATTTGACTGCTTCGTCAAATCCAAAAGTGGCCACGCCTCCTAATTCAGGACAATTTTCTTCATCAGCAAGAACCCATCCATCATCAAAAATATTAGATAACGTATAAATAACTCTTTCAGTTTCTCTAATATCCATTTCTTTTCCATCTTTTGTATGCATGATTACTGTTTTCTTTTCATCATCCCAATACCAATATCCACCCCATGATGGGAGTTTAATTTTTTCTCCTGCTTGCATAAATTTAAACGCTCTTTCAAATTTCATTTTTACAATCTCCTTTGTTCACTAATTCCGTTTTTCTACCGTTCTAATACCGCTTAACAACCATTTTTTCAATTTTTGGTTTTTAACCATAATAAAAGAGAGCTATTCGCTCTCTTCAACTATTCATTTTTATTTATACTTGGCATTTCATCAGTAAATGTTTCAAGAAATCTAGTCACTTTTTCATTAACCCCTTTAAACATTGGAAGTCCAATTAATGCCCAATTTTTTAGAATGCTTAACAATTCAAAAACAATAAATAATAAAGCAAACACATCACTAATTCCAATTGTGGTGATACCGATTGCTTTAAAGATATCTAGTATTTGTGATGGCAACCACGCAATCAAATCTAAATGAATTAGAAAATCAAGTACAACTAAAAAAAGCAAACATGCAATCATGCTTACTTTTCTAATCATTCCATCAATTCCAATTGTAGAGTTTGTCTTTTTCTCTTTGAATGATCTCATTACACCTAAGAATAAATCAAAAATAATGACAAAAGCAACAAGCGCCAACATTCTATGTGCTTGTAAATAATTAAACAACATTTCCATTTTTTCCATTTTCCTCACCTTCTAAACTTCTAACATAAATTCAATTGACATTAATTCTCTAGGAGTCAACTCAGCTTTATTGATATCTTCTACAGTTACTTTTCTAATATCAATGTTGATATCTTCATCTTGAAGTTTTTCAATTTCTTGTAAAGCTTCTTGCAACTTGTCTTCTGGAATGTCATATTGACGTGTTGCTTCATCAATGATAGCTTTTTCGTCTTTATCCTTATTTGCAGCTTCTTCTAATACTTTCGTACGTGCATCATCATAAGGCTTTAATTCATCATCCAATAATTTAATATTTTTTCCTACACGATATGCTACTACACTAGACATACCAGCCGTATTATTTAACTTTATCAATACATTTCTACTGTTTAAAATATCTTTAATTTTCATATACACTTTTCACTCCTAATTTGTTTTAATATATTTCAGTATCGCATACCCTGTCACATCAGCAAAACCATTTGATTGACCGACCTGTAATATTAAATTTGTTTTAGTCACTTGAACAGAGATACCATCATGGTCATTATCTTTATGTGCACGTGGCATCATATGATTTGTTCCATCATTAAACATTACAAACAAGTCGCAACTCAATATCCTGTGCAAGTTTGATATGTTATGCGCAACGTATTTATCTTTAGTAAATCCACTTACAGATACTACTTTGCAATATATTTTTTTGCCGTCAATCCAGTATTCTCCTGTCCACTGTTCATCAGTAGAATACTTAAAATACACGTCTTTCTTTCTAACTACATTTCCAAAGAAATCTATAAACGACATATTAATCAATATTTACTATCTTCATTGATTATCTAGCCCAAATAGTAGCTAAGCCCTCATTATTGCTAGAGCGATAACGAATTTTATTATTTCCTAAATAATCTAATCCGGCCCAGTAATAATCACTATATCTGACCTGAAAATAACCATTACTATCTTGACCTATCATATTTTCTAAAGCTGTCTTAGGAATTACTGTAGAACTCAATATTCTATACTGATCCGCTGGATATGTTCCTATGGTGAGTAGAAACTCATTGTATTTTGATAAGTCTACTGTAATTGTTTTAAACCCACCACAGTTTATATCTAGTCGTTGCCACTCCTTTGAAATTTCTAAACTGTTTCCATTGGAGCATACTACATCCCTTGCTCTAACTTTATTACCGAAAAAATCAATAAAACTCATAACTTTACTTCTAAATCAATTAATTTAAATAATGTTATCCAGTTGTTTTTGTATACCACAATGTCAATACAACATCATATCTTGTGTTTCCATTAGTATTTATATAAACATCTCCACCAGTAGTTACGAATAAATCAGTATTTACTGTACTATTCATACCACTAATTTTATCGCTTGCTCTCATAGAATATTCATACCTTATATTTCTATCAAAATTAGGAATGTTAGTAATTTTCTTAAAAGCATTGATCGTTCCTAAATTGTAAGATACCTGATAGATTTTGTGTCCATCTATCCAATATTCGCCCGTCCATTGTTCATTGGTTGAATATTTAAGATATACATCCTTTTTCCTGACAAAATTTCCAAAGAAATCTACGAAAGCCATTGGATATCACCCTTTAAATGCTTACTAACTAATCTAGAAGCACACCTTCTTTCCAAGGGCACAATATCTAATAGTAAATATTGCACCCCCCCCCGACGATTTTCGCTGTATTATGTTTCATTTTAAAATACCTCCTAATTAAAAATCATATGTTGATTGTAATCCAAACATATATTTTTGTGTTCCTGTTTCATCATAAATGTTTCCTTCCAACATTATGTTACTAGATTCAATTATCAGTCCTGATAATTTATCAGAATTGCCAATCCATCCTAATCCTATAAACGCTTTATCAGATTCAGTAGGAGCTTTGAATACTATTGATCTTTCTCCTATACTTGTCGAACGCGTAAAAGATCCTGTTTCATTCATACCAGTTATTGTTATTTTATCAGCTCTCATATCTATAGAATAATTTCTACCACTTCCGGTATTTTCTATTGATATGATCCCATCACTACGTATCTCATAAGAAGATGTAAATCCATCATAAGAAGTGCCCTGTGCTGAAATCTTATCTAAAGAAATATTTATTCCACCAATGGTTCCGCTTGTTGCAGTTAAGACACCTAATGAAGTAACAGAAAACTTATCATTAATCGATATCGAACCTGCAGTAATTGCGCCTAGGTTTGCCGATATAGCACTTAGCGAATCTGTTTTTAAATTTTCAACAGAAATATAATGAACAACCCATTTTGAACCGTCCCATCTTTTGATTGGATTGCCTGACGCAGTTTGCCACAACTGCCCTGTTACAGGATTAGACGGAGCTGTTGGGGAAACAGTAATAGCATCATTACCATCTTCCCCGTCATTTACTCTAATTAATGTAATAGAGCCTCTAGCTTTTACAGACATAATTTATCCTTCTAATTGGACGGTATAGTTACATCTTGAATCCACATCTCCAGCTTGGACTGTTAATGTTGATCCAGAAGCTGTAGAAGTAGTAGCTCCATCTTTATACCATTTGATTGTTCCTAGAGCTGCTAATGCCGAACCAGTTACTTCTGCACCTCCTTGGTAAACTCGGGCTGTTAATGTTGTAGCAATATCAGTATTTTTAAAGATTGTCCCATTCGATGATGAAATTACAATTACTAAAGCATCTTTTCCATTAGATCCATTTACTCCTTGTCTTGAAACAGAATAAGATGTTGTAGACTTCCCGTCACTGTAAGTTACCACTGTCTTTGTCCATAGATATGATCCTTGAGCAACATTTGGGATTGTTGAAGACCATGTACCGCTAGGAGTTGTAGTTCCACTGGTACTTGCTTGATATGTTACCTCTGTTTTAGAAACCGTAACAGATGAACCATTTTTAGCGTTATATGAAACTGAGTATGCAGTTGTAGACTTCCCGTCACTGTAAGTTACCACTGTCTTTGTCCATAAATAAGCCCCTTGTCCTACTGTTGGAACTGTAGATGACCATGCACTTGTAGGTGCAGTTGTACCACTTGCACCAACTTGATAAGTGACTTCAGTCGATTTAATTGTAACTGATGTCCCGTTGCTTCCTCTAAATGCAATAGACCAACTAAATGTTTTATTAATTGTAATTTCCCCGATTTTTACAGGAATGATAACACTTCCACTTTTAGTTAAAGCGGATGTTGCTGTAATAGTTAAAGTAGGTACAGGTGTTTTCCCGTCGCTGACAATTGATAAACCTGTAGGACAAGTCACATCCCCAACTTCACAATTTACAACATTTTCTCCTTGTAAAGCTTGAACTTGACAAGTTGCTGTTTGTGTTCCATCAACAGCCGATGTAGTTCCTAAAAAAGTATGATTCTCATTCGTTAATACAACGGTAAAACCATCTGTTAAATCTATCAAATCAATTTGTGCACTTGCTTTAATTGCCATTTTATAATCTCCTTTTATCAATAATCAAAATCACAAGTAAATGTACTTTTAATGTATACATCCCTTGTTGTTATAGTCAAAATAAAGCCATTATCACTAATGCGTTCATCTGTTGATAACAGCTCTTTAAATTCATCTTCATTCATTCTTTTTACTTTCCAAATGATCCTTGCATTTTTACCAAAAATATTATACATATCATTTGAATTTTCAATTCTTTTATCTCCAACGATAATTGACACGGTAAAAGTTGTAGAGATATCGCTGTTTTTAAATGATGTCCCGTTTGAACTGCTGACATGTAATACAATTGCGTCTTTACCATCTCTTAAATTGATACAGGTAACCTCACAAGTTGCTTTTACACTATTATTGATATAGCCGTCAAAATAGTATGTCTTCTTATCTATAAAATCCGATGATTTGACTAGTAATTCCTTTTCTTTTGAAAGTATCTCTCCATCTTGTGCATACCATATAATTTCAAATTTTGAAGTGATATCAACTCCATTGTTCTTAATCAAAGCTGTTAGAATCGTTTGATCATCATCGTTTTTAAATAAGATACCATTGTTAGAAATAATATTTGCATCATAAATTTTATTTTGTGCTATTAGATCCTTCATCTCGTTTAACAATGAAGAATTAACTTGAGATTCAAGTTCCTCAAAATTATCAAATGTCGTTTTACAATTATCTTTATTTACAAAAGAAATTTGTTGCTCAGTAATACGGGCCTTTAAATACAAAGTTGGTTTGTATTCACTGTCTTCAATAACAAATGTATCCCCTATATCAGCATCAATATAGCCATCAACTGTATACGATACCTGAGGTATGCAGTTCTTTTTTAATTGTGCAAGAGCTTGGCCATATAATGTGTTTACATTATCCGTATCATAAGTCCATACTTTGCAAATATAACGACCGTTTATATCAGCCATCAATGTTGAAGGGAATCTGTCTCTTGCTTGAGGAGCTAGAATTTCAATAGTTCCTTTAGGGCTAGAATATTCTAAATTTCCATTTGCGTCAAATTCGCTTTTATCAAGATCCGCTAAAGTCAAATCATTATTGCCTGTTGGTCTAATAGCAGTGTATAACTCAGTAATATCACTTTTTTTCGATATTCCTTTTATATCATTTCCATATTTGATAGTACCTTGTTTTGTTTTATCGGAGCCAATCCCTTGATGATTGTCATCATGTTCTCTATAGACATTCATGACTATTCTTTTAAGTGAATAATCCTTATCCAATTCGGTTACAAATTCAAGCTCAGTATCAAATACATTTGCTAGAGAAAACAGTCTGGCAAGAATAGTATCCGTACCTTCCCATTCGTTTGTTATACGTTTGTCACTGACTTCATTTATTCCTATTTCAAAAGGCTTTTCAAAGTTGAATGCTGTAATATACTGCTCAAACGACATTGCACCAGACGCCTTATACGAACCTGTTTCTTCATTTGTTAATTCAAGAGATAAACCATATGCAGTAACTGTTGTATATATCTCATCTCTATCAACATCGACAATATTTAAATAATATCCTTTATCTTTATATAAAAACGATATTTTGTTTCCTACTGTCAAAAATTGAGCATCCTCATGATCAGTAAATGTTTTGAATGAATAAGTATATGCTGCACCTTTTAAATAAGTGTGTAACTCATCATCCCAATAGTGCATTGCTTTTTCAATTGAATTATCAAGAAAAGCGCATACTTCATCATATGCGCTCAAAACTGCAATTCTAATATATTCCATTTTCTACAACCACGCCTCTCTTATTCTGACTTTTATTGTTGGTTGAGTTTTTGTCCACTCACTAACGTAGAATTTGATCTTTGTTTTTCCTGGAGCTGCTTTGAAATATTGAGTACCTAATATCTCTTCACTTTGTTTTTGCATTCCATTGACGAAAAAATGTGATGTCTCACCATCAATAGAAAGAACCGAGTGTTTTGAATATCTGTTGGGTACATCGTTCCATTTATCAACATGCATTTTTTGGATATAGAAATTATCAAACCCTGCATAGTACATGAATTTGTTGCCATTTCTATCACCCCATTGTTTTATGGAAATTTGAACTTTTGCACATTTCATATTTTCAATTTCAGGAACTGTGTAAGTGTAATACTTTCCATAATAAAAAAAGGTTATTCTTGAACCTTCTTTACGTAAATCACAATGCCCCCAATCCCAATACCAGGGATTTTGAGATTGTAAATGCGAAGTTGTATAATTCCATGTTTTTAATACTTTTCCAGCCATGGCATCTGAAGATTTAACATCAGGATTATAGACAACAAAATCATATGAAGCTGTATTTCCAACGGAGTCCGTTTTATACCAGTTACACCCTGCAATAAGTTTATTGTCCTCGGTTAAAAAACTGATAGACATTTCACCAGTTTGCCCCATCACATTTGCATAAAACAAAAGATGAAAATATGAATACCAATTTTTACAACCTGTATCTCCATTTGAATCTGCGGGTAAAATGAACGTTCTCATTCCTCCATTTGCTGAACCTTTTTTTGTTCCGACACTGCCAAATTTTAAAAAGGTCTTGCCATGCCAACTATCGGTGGCAAGTGTTCCGCTTGTCCCGTACAATGGGTGCATAGCATCTTTACCAGCAGTATCATCCTTTGCGTTTATAAAATCATTCAAAGTAGCCAATGTTTCATTTTGTTGATAAACTGTTCCATCCACCTCATCAATTTTACCAAACTCCATAACACCATGTTCGGATACAATTCCTAAATATCCTGTTTCGGCATTGTTGGTTACTTCATAATCAATAGTAGCTGATTCAGTTCCATTGTTTTGAACGTTGACAACCAATTCATCATCTTCAATAACACCTTCAAACTCTTTTAAAACAGTTGAATATTTGCAAGGATCAGCGCAATAGATTTCAAACTCACCGATAACGCTATTTTTCCCGGGTTCGATGTCTGTATTTCCTTCTTTTGTTCCAATAAAATATTTATCAGGTTCATCGTTGAAAATGATTTTAACTTGTTCTGCACTTAAAATTTGATTCATTCTATTGAATGCTTCTCTAAATTTTCTATCAGTATCACATATCAATTGAAATTTTACTATGATTGTACGAGATGGATATGTCTTATATTGATATTTAGAACCACTAATTCCATCAACAGAGGAACTTTTAATAGAAGCGGACAATAATTCACGTCCGCTCACATTTAATGTTCTATACCCTTCTATTTCGTTTTCAAGATAAACTCCGTTATATGACATTGCTTCAGCTGGCAGAAACGTTTCTACAATATCATCTACATCTATGAATTTATAAGACATCAGTTTTCACCTCTCAATTTTTTTAGAAATTTTTCATCTTTTTTAGCATTTTCCTGATCGTACTTGTAAGTTTCTTTACTTAACGTTTTTCCATCCATTTCATTTGTAATTGTGAAATAGTATTCATTCTTGCTGTTATCTCCGCCGTTAGAATTAATATAGTCGTCATTGTAATCAACGTAATGTTCTACGCTTGCAACTCCCATATCTCCAGCAAAGGAATATTGCATTCCTAGATTACTGATATCACCAACATACGATTGTACAGTATTGAATATTTTTTGAGCTTGATTTCCAATCAAACGAGTATAACCACCGATACCTTTAGCAACACCAGTATCAAGCATTCTACCTACCCATTTACCCCAACGGGATGGTGAATGAATTCCAAAGAATCCTAACACTTTATCTTTGAATGAGCCTAGAGCTTTTTTAGCTGCGTCCCATAATTGACCTGCGGCACTTGAAATTCCTTTTGCGATTCCTTTGATGACATTAACACCAACTTCCAACCAGTTTGTATCTTTAAATGTTGAGATAATCTTTTTAGCAACTTTGGCTACACCTGAAACAACATGAGGTATCGCTGAAATCAATCCTGAAGCTAATTTCAAAATGATTTGAACACCTGCAGTCATGATTTGAGGAAGATTTGTAATGATTGCATTTAAAATCGCTCTTATCAACTCAACTGTAGCATTGATTATTTGTGGTAAATTATTGATTAAGCCACCAACTAATGTATTGATGATTTCTACCGCACCATTAAGGATCGTTGGAAGATTTCCGCTAATTGTATCGATTAACGTTGTGATAATTTGAATTGCTCCTACGACTATTTGTGGTAGCATTTGAACAATACCGGTAGCAATATTTTGTAGAATTTGAACGCCCATTTGTATCATTGTAGGCAGTTGTGTTTGAATCGCTGTTGTAATATTGGTAATCATAGTTTGAATTCCTACCAATATTAAAGGCATGTTATCTAAAATACCTTGTGTAATTGAAACAATGAATTGTAATCCAATTCCAAGCAATTGAGGTATAGCATTTAATATTGCGCCACCTAAAGTACCAACAATTAGCAACGCGCTTTTAACAATTGATTGAGCGTTAGCTGATATTCCCTGAATAATTGAATTCAATATTTGCATACCTGCATTTACAACAAGTGGTAATGTTTTTGTTATTCCAACTGATAAGTGAACAAGTAACTGTACTCCTGAACTTGCTAACATAGGCATTTGACTAGTAATTCCTTTTACAAAATTACCAATCACTTTAGGTGCCTGTGTAACGACCGTTGCAATCATCTTATCAATTTGACTTCCAAACTGATTATTTATAATTCCTAATCCAGCAACAACTAATCCTAAAATAGCTGCAGGTCCTACTGATTTCATAGCAATTGCAAATACTTTAGTTAATCCTGTCGTCATTGTTGACATAGCTTTTATACCGACATCCGTTGATTTTTTTAATCCTTTGCTGATTCCTGAACCCATCTTCATGAATTTATCAGGGATTTTTTTTGATACTTTATCAAACGCATCCCCTAGCTCTTGAGAGACTAATATTCCATTCATTTTTATGCCTAATAAATTCCCTAGCACTCTCTTTTTAATAGGGGCCGGCATTAATTTATTCATGCTGTCGACGAATGTATTTTTAAGAATATTCAGGCTTTTTCTTACACTACCGATAGAGCTTTTAAGCCCGGTAACTTTGCTTGATAATAAATCAAAACCTCCACCTAGGGATTTTATATAATCGACGCTTCCACCAACAACAAAAAGAGCACTTCCTAGTGCTCCAATTTGTGGAATGAGTGCTCCAACATCTTTTAAATTTTCAATTCCGCCAGCTATGACATTCATAGTTGCTTCAGCGGTTTTACCGAACTGAGAAATCATTTCTCTCATTTGAGGCAGTTTATTTTTAGAAAGCATATTATCAATTGCTTGCATGATGCTTAGAACACCACGAGTCGTTGCAGCTTTCATGTTATCAATCGTACCTGTCCAAGATGAACCGGCTTGTAACGCTGCACCAGCAATCTTATCAACTCCATTAGTTCCCTCTGCCATAGCTTTTTCTACAACATCTAAGAACTGTTCAGTAGTGATTGTTTTTGCCGATAAATCTTCTTGTACATCGGCTGCGTTTCTTCCAACTGCTTTAGCATAGATTCCAACTGCGTTGATACCAACATCAAATAATCGGTTCAATTGTTCCATTTCAACTGTACCTTTGGTTCGCATTTTTGCTAAGGCATCAGTAACTGTCTCTAATTGTTCATTAGTTCCTTTACCATAGAAACTGACCGCATCTGCCCAAATGCCAACAGACTTAGTCGCTTTTGATAAATCCATACCACGAGTAACAAAGTTTTGAGTTGCTTTTGCTGCAATATCCAATCCATACGCAGTACCTTTAGTGATTTTCTTTAAATCTTCTAATGCCTTAGTAGCATTTTCTGCACTACCTGTAATTTGAGTGATAGTACGGTTGAACGCTTCCATAGTGTCTTGTCGACCCATAGCTGAAGAAATAGAACTTTTAACTAAGTTAGCACTTGCACTCAAAGCTTTAAAAACCCCTATACCACTAGCAATTTTCATGATGGAACTTGTAGCACTTTCACTTGCAGTTTTGATTCCTGTAAGACTGTTGTTAGCCGTTTTCATAGTGCTTGTAAAATTTGAATCAACAGCACTAAGCACAGCTTTTACACTATATGTTTCCAATAATTATCACTTCCCTTCTTGAATTTTTATTGCTTCTTGAATTCTTGAAATAAGAGAGGAAGTATCTTTTTTATTATCCAACTGATTTTCGATTTTTTTACGATTAAAGAATTGATTAAATGTGCGATAAAAATATCTACCGCTTTTTTTCCTAGACTTAGCTTGTCGAATGGCCCACGCCAACAAGAAAATTTGTTCCTGTTGATCAACAAGTTTATATTTAGCACCTGACATCAAATACTTATATTCATTAATCGTTAAACGATTGATTTTATCAATATCATTGATATTTAAATATCGAAAACAGTTTTCTACTATTTTTTCATATGTTATTCTGTCGCTTGAATTTGAGTTGCTTCCATTGCTTCCAATCTTTCTTGTTCTTTTTGATAATTTTCTAACAGTTTCTCTGCTTTCTTCTTTGTAGCATTCGACTTTTTTAGTTCTTCTAGCACATCATCAAAAAGAGAATCGATATTTGTTTCTTCATCATCGATATAGTTATCAAGCTGATCTTGAGTGATTCTTGGCTTTTCAGTCATATTTGCTACAAACAAGCAATCGGATAAAGTAACAGTATTCCCTGTCAATAAATTAGGAATCAATGTTTCCAATCCAATTCCAAATTGAATCCCATCTTGTTTGATTGATGATTTTCCGTCTAAATGTCTCACAAATCCAATCCCAAATTTAAAGTTGTATACTTTTTCATTAATAATTAATTCCATTTCTTTTTCTCCTTTAAATAAAATAAAAAACGAGTATTTCTACTCGCTTATTCTTCAGCTGTAACATCTTTGAAAACATATGATGCGATTTCTTCTTGCTCTTTTGTCAAAGATGCATAGCCATCTGCACCATTGCCGTTTGCTCCAAATGTTAACGATACTTCCACATTGCCATCCGCACTTGAAGATGTTGAGCATTCTGTTAAAAATCCTTGATAATATTTAGCTTTATATTTTCCTTGATTAGTGCTTTCTCCTGGTTCGGCTAAATTTACTTCCCAGCATTCAACTAATTTATCACCTAGCATAGCTTTTTCTAATTTATCAATCATTTCGTCACCTTTTGTTAATAAAGATGTACTTGTAATTTCAATTTCAGCAGATCCAGGTGTACGAACATTTCCGTCTTTAGTGGCTGTTGAATCAGCATCTTTTGAAGCAGTTCTTTCATTTTCAGTAGTGAAAGCCAACGCTCCTGCAGATTTTGTTTTTGAATCTTCAGCAACTCTAAAGAGATAAACTAATTTCTTCCCTGAAACAGTTTCAGGAGAAGTACCTGAAAACATTTGTAAATCAATTTTTCTATTCACTTGTTTTTCCTCCTTGTATTTTTTTGGCTTTTGGTGAGGACTTGAATCCAAATTCAATAATGCAATGCATAAGTGGTGTTGATGTAGTAGTATCGGTCAAGATACGTTGATCTGCATTCCTTACATCCCACTTATAATTACTCGTATATTCAAGGCTTCTTGCCAGTTGCTTAATTGTATATGCCATTTTTGAGACAGTCCCTCTTTTTTTAGGTGTATCATTCCATATATGGATTGTCTGATAAACATCATTAAAGATTGCTGTCTTATTACCTAAATCATCAGTTTGTTGACTGTCGGCAATATAGATAAAAGGATATGGGGTATTTTCAGGAGGCATATATCCATCAAAAACCATATCCCTGTATATTTTTTTTAATTCCACTAAAAAGTAGCTGAATAATTCTTGTTGAGGATCCATAACACACCTCATTTCATTAGTTTCTTTAGTTCTCTTTTGAAGATTTCTTTTTGAATGTTGAAAGATGGTCTTACAAAGGGCTGGGCCGACATGAAACGTGTTCCATATTCAGGATAAGGTGAATAGTATGTTGTTGGTTCAACCGTTGCTGTTAAATTCAAATCAGTAAATGTACATCGAATACTTCTTTTTGTTGCGCCTGTCGAGTATCCTTTAACAAAAACTGCATTTCTTGTCATTAAAGTTTGCAATTCAGCACCATTCTTTTTTACAACTGTTCTGGCATCATCGAGAGTAGCATTTTTTTTGAGTTTAGCCTCCAATTCCTTAATGCCTGTAATCTTAATACTTCTACCCATTTTGTACCTCATGAACGATAAATGAATGTTTATTTCTAAGGGTTCTAGAATAATCCACTCGATAAATCTTATTATCAATTCTAATAGAATCGTAGGACTTATCATAATGGTTTTGAATATGAATCGTTTTACTTCTTTGCTTGATAGAACCATAAACAATTTGCATTGTTTCAGTACTTGTATCCATGACAGAGGCCATTACACAGGTTTCATCTACTGTATCCTCTCCATAATCTCCGTTAGTAGGATCATACTCACCTTGTGTAACTTTTTGAAAATAAATAGGAGTGTCATATCTCATAAGAATTTGACAACTCCTTTTACTTCGTTCTTTTTATTTTTCCAAACTTCTATATCATCTAGATACCCCTTGAAATCATTGTCGCTGAATGACATGGTTTCTCCTTCAACAGAATGACTTGTGACTCCTTCAGAACCAATCTTGTTGTATCTAACAATTGAAACTTCAGTAACGATATATTCTAATTCAGTTGGTACTTCTTCAACATCCAATAGTGTTTTTAAACGATTAGTAGTAAGACGAATAATCACATCTAATGTCCTGTTAGGTTTTTCTTCAGGAAATCCTAATAACGCAGTTACATCATCAATGATTGCCATAACTATTCACTTTTAGCTTTTTTAGTTGTTTTCTTAGGCGTTTGCTTTTCATCTTCTACTTTATCATTTTCTTCAATGTTTTTTTCTTCATCCTCAATATAAGTGATGAGTGGTGTTTCTAGTTTATTTTTTGATGTTGCCAATTCAATGATACGTTCCCTAGATGGTTCAAAACCATCTCTAGGGTACATATCACCAGCATTGTAAATATGATCATCATCTGTTAAATCAACGAATCTTTTAATTGCAACATACATTAAGCAGCTTCTCCTGGAGTGATTGTTCCTTTGAATACGCCATCAACGTATTCAACAAAGAATTTAACACCACACATTAATAATGTTTCAATTGTTGCATTGTCTGTTTTAGAAGTGTGAACCATACCCACTAAACCTGTTGTATCACTTGTTAAGCCAAATGTATCAGCAACATCCCCATTGTTTGTTGGAATATAAGCACCCACAATGTTTTCTTTGGCAGTACCATATACTGTACCTTTTTCTAATTCAGGTGAAACGATGACATCACCTAAACCTAAGAAATTCTTTAAGTATGTGAATCCATAAGCGGTTTGTAAAGTGATTTCTTTTGAACCTAAATATTCAGCAATATCATCTGTAGATACAAAATAAATAGGTGTAACTGTTTCATCTTTATAATGTTTAACTAATTCTCCCCACACTGCAGATAAGGCAGATTGTAAAGTTTTACCGGTAGCAGTACCAGTACCTTCTTTTAATGTAGAATAGAAAGTCTTTTTGATTTGTCCTTGAATGACACCGACCATTTTTTCATCAGTTTGGTTAATTGCAATATTTCTACCTGAACGTTGGATTGCTTCTGCAGTAGTTGATTTACGATATTTTTCTAATGTTAAATCAATATCTTTAACTTTCTTTCTAGTTACTTTAGTTAAACCGATTGTTTCACCTTCTCCAACTTGAGGAGCAACTGTACCAACCTCCATTTTATAGATTTTGATTGTTGTTCCTGAAGACATTGGTGTTAATTCAGTAACCCCTAATAAATCTTGTAATTCATTAATATTTGAACTGATTCTAGAAGTATAATCAATCGAAATACCTGGTTCTAAATCAGCTGTTACTGTTGTACCTGTTGGTGCAGCAAATAATTGCAAATTAAATTGTTTTCTCATATATTTTTCTCCTTTTTATCTAAATAATTCAGGATGTTCAGCCATTGCCTTTTGACGTTCAGATCTATTTTTGATTTTTAAGATATCTTCTTTTGTCAATTCTTTTGAACCATCCTTTAAGCGAGGAGTTTTTCCTCTTAAAGCTTCAGCTACAGCTTTTTGAACAGCATCATTGAAGTTTTTAACAAAATTTTCTACATTTGTTTTTGTTGTTTCAGCGTCTTCAGCTACTAAATTCCCTAATAATTCATCATTAACAACGATTTTTGAATCATTTAAGATTCCTCTAGCAACTTTTGTCATTGCTCCAATAGCTTTTTCTTTTTCATAACCGGCAATTTTCTTTTGAAGTTCTTCCATTTCATGCTTTCTTTTTTCTTCTTCGGTCATGTTTTTTAATCGTTCAGCTTCTGCAGCTTTTGCACTTTTTTCTTTTTGTCTTTTTTCCCATTCGGCGAATTTTCGATTGATGATGTTGTTTACATCTTCATCAGTGTATTTTTTATCTTCTTTTTCATCATCACCTGATTTATCTTCAGGATCGTCAGTTCCACCTGAACCACCTTCTCCGCCATCATCAGCGAATAACTGTAAATTGAAGTTTCTTTTATGGGATAATTTTAATAATTCTTCTAATTCTTTTTTCATTTTTTTATCTCCTATCCGTATCTTTTAGAGAGTTACACGCCTGCTCTTCTCCGTAGCTTAAAGTTTCCACGCCTGACTCATCCATATCTTTTAAAGTCATAAATGCTTGGACAAAATAAAAAAGCGTCACATACGCTAAATTTTGATTTCTAATTGTACATAATCAGGGTAAGTATGACTTACCTCTCTACATCCAATTACAAAGCCATTAACTAATGTAATTGACTTGCATGTTGGATGATATACACCTATATATCCCTCTCCTTTTTCTAGAGAGGCTTTTATTTTATCTTTGGTTAATTCTTCCAAGCTATAGCAAAGTGTCTGTAATAGCGTAGAAATTGCTGAACAAACAATATCATCACCACACGTGTTGTAATTTGCATGGCCAACACATTTAATTGCTATATGTTCCTTAGAAATTCCAACTGTAATCTTGATCATATAAGTTCCTCTTTAAGAAAATAAAAAGCAATCACCCTCGATTGCCATATTTTTTCTTATTTCTTTCCAATGATTTTGTTTTGCTTTTTGGTGGCGGTACATAACAGTCATATTTCTCATGACGGATACGTCCACAAATCATACACATATACTGAATTTTCTTAACAATAACATGCCTTTTCTTATCAAAATATTGAATAGTGCGATATTCAAACTCTTGATGATGATGCGGTCTTAAACCTTCAGCCATAGAAAACCTCCTTTCTCAAAAATTGAGTACAAAAAAAGCAAGTCGTTTAAACTTGCTCGTTAAATATATTCAGTTTCTTTAAATATCTTTTGAAGTTTAGGTGCTTGTATTGCTAACCAATCAACCATTTCTTCATTGTGCCACTTACAATTTTCATGAAGTCCCGATTCACATAAAAAAGCATGGATTAACTCATGCCTTATTACTTGCTTTCTATATTTAGCTACATCTTCAATTTCAATTTCTTCATATCGGAAATCTGTAATAACTATCTTTTTTGAAGTGTAATCAGTATATCCAAAATTGTTTTTTAATAATGGATCATTATCACAATTACTCTCAATAATTCTATATTCAGTTCCCAAAACTGAAACTTCTTTTAAAATTTTCATAAATACTCCTTAATTTAGTTAAAATAAAAACCGACTACTTGTCGGCTTGATTATATCAGTTTGTTAAATATCCATTTTCATATAAAAATAGCATTTCATCAGTGCTAAGGTAATCAAAAAGTGTTTCAATATGACCATAATCTTCTGAAACATCTTTAGGGATAGCGGGTTTAAATTCTTTAGGAATAAAACCTAACTTATCACATATTCTTTTATATTCAGTTTCAATTGCTTGTTTATTCATTTGATATCACCTCTATTATTACCCCTGCATCTTCAAACATCTCTTCTACTCTTTTAGTATATCCATCTTTTTGTAAAACATCAAGTGCCAGAGAAGCAATATTTATGTTGAATTTATCACTGTTTTTTATTAGATATTTATATATATTACCATTATGACAAACAACAAGTCCAAACAAATATTTTCTTTTACCTGCTACCACTAAATCATTTATGCTTGGTACACTACTTCCTGGATGATTATGCATACCAATAATACTATAATCGTCAATTTCATCTAAAAACTTAGACATTTCTTTAGTAGGAACACAACTGAAATCAATGTTTCTTTTGTTGCTGATAAGTGTTTTACCGGTTTTGGTATCAATGTATGCTAAGTCTTCGTATTTTGTTCCTGATCTATGTTCAAGAATCTGTTTTGCAAGATAATAAACATTTCTATTAACATTTTTATCATTTGATAATTTATCAAATTGTCTTCTAAACTTACTTGAATTCAACATATTTTTACTTACTACAGAATTTTTATAAGACACTTTCTTACTTGATTCAGTCTCTTTAGTATTCTTTAAAGTTTTATATTCATCAAATCTCAAACTATGTTTACCACTAGCAAGTCCGTCCAACCATTCATTATAGATTTTTCTATCCATATGAGGTCCTGTTGAACAATGACAATTAGGATGCATTGGTGGAGCGTTGTCTCCAATGTTCATCCGATTTATTGGAAAAACCTTACCATCTAACGCTCTACAAGTATCACACGCATCACCGATTCCACAAGTTATGTATTCATATTCATCAAATCCATTTGCTTCATATGATTTTTGTTGTGCAGCAATTTGAACTCTAGCAAGTTCAGTCCTCATTAATCGTTGTGCATCACTGATTTTAACATTGAAACGTTTTCTTAATAGTCTGGCTAATTCATTAGGATTTTTTCCTTGGATAAGTCCTGTTGCTAGCAAACTCTCAAGATCATACTTTAGCAAATCTTGATGCATCCAAATCCTATCACTGAATGTTGCATTGTGAAATGATGCGTTGACAATTGAATGTACTGTATCAGCATTATCTAAAATTGTTGGTCCTAAAATACCAGCTTGTCTTTGTATTTCATCAAGTGTTCTATTTTCAAGAAGTTCATCCATGTATTTTTCTAATTCATCATGGCCACTCACTAAAGCTAGGCCAATATTCGCTTTTAACAATTCAAGTCTATTAACTTTCATTGTCAAATTGTAAAGTTTCATTTCAGCATTTGCCTGTTTAGAAAAATTCTTTTCTTCAACATACTTTTTAGCTTTTCTTGAATAAGCTTCCATATCCAAATTAGAAGCTCTTTTTTTAGTTTCGGCCAATGTAATGCCAGTATCTTTTGCATACTTAGCATAGAAGTTATTGATTTCAGATTGCACTTCATCCATCATTCTTTGATAGATTTCTTTAATCTTCTTATCATACTCTTTTTCATCTTTGATATTCTTCAAGCGTTGTTTTTCTTCTCTTAAACGCCAATATTCAGCACTGTTCATCTATTATTTGAACATCCTTTTATCAACAATAGATTCTTTAGAAGTTTCATCTTCCTGCTTGATTTTTTCTTTTTCTTCTTGAACATCTTCAACGATTGAAAGAGAAGATAGTTGAGTATCTTTAGAAACAACTCCTTCTAAGTTTTGAGCAATTTGTGTTTCTTCAAGTACGTTTGCTGGATAGTTTTGACTAAATTTATAAGTAACATCAACCCATTTATCTTCATGAATTGTGTTGATTGGGTTACTGAAAATAAGTTTATATCTTCTATCTAAAGCACCTGTGAACTTTCTTTCTTTTGTCTTGGCCAAGTTTGACATAGAAAGCAACTTATACTTAAGCGCAATTCCTGAACTTGTACCAAAGTTTTCATCATTGATGTTAGGTGTCATAGACATTTGAAAAATCAATCTTTCTAGGCGATTAATGAGATTTTCCTGTGACCCATCAGCATTAGGCTTTTCAAGAAATCCTACATCAACTGTATTGGATTCTTCATCAAAATTAATGATCCTGTTATTTCTAATATGAACAATTCCGTCTTTATCAACTTTTGCACCGATAATTTTTAGATATGCATCCGCAAAGTAATCAACATCATTTGCTTTTTCGCTTATTGCTTTATTGTAGGCATTGATCATTGACCATGTACTTTCAAAAGCACTCATGCGTTCGGCGTTTTCTACATATTCAGTAACTGGAACACCATCAAAGCCATGAAGTGAACCTTCATCAACGAAATGCATACCACTTTTATTACTGAATTCATAAACGTAAGAATCATCACTCAAATAACCATGCATAATACTATTTGAATCGTAGTAATATGTAACGAAAAACCTTGGTTCTGGAACGATTGAATCATCATATACAATAAATCCTTTGGTTGGTTCAATGTACCTAATACCCACCTTTGCGTCTTCATTGATAAAATACATTTCATAACATTTGCCATAGATACTGCAGTTTTTTGAAATCTCTGCATTGTTATCATCTTGATGATTTCTCTTATCCAATTCATTGATGTAAGTAGCAACCTCTTCATCTGTTGATGATACCTTGATTGGAATACCAATAAAAAAACCGTTAAACGTATCTACTATGTATTTAGCAAAGTTTACGATTATACGGTTATCCGGTTTGTATTGTGGTTTATCCTGGTACATCATAATTGGATAGAACCCTTCATATCCATCTTTTAACTTTTTATATCTTGAACCATTTAATTGCTGGTGCTTAGCAATGTATTTATTCAAATATTTGATATCCATTGTTTCATCATCGGAAATGGTAAAAATTTCATCTTTTGCAATTACCTCTAATGTCTTCATTAAATACCTCCTTCCAAATCGGTGTTAAGTCCTGAACCTTTTAAAATTGTATAAATAAAATATCTGATAGCATCCATTGCATGGTCATTTTGCTTAATTGGAGCATCTTCCCCTCGAGCACTTGCTTTAGGATCCCATGCATAGACTGAAAATTCCTTAATTGTATTTCTACATTTACTAAAAAACTTGATTTTGCATTGATTAAGCATTGTACTAACCAATCTAACACCATTTGATACATCATTCTTAGCTTTTTTAACCCTAAATCCTCTTTTCTTTAGTTCAGCAATAAATGATGCTGCAGAGGGATCTACAACAATTTGGAATATTTCTCTTTCGTTAAGAAATTTAACTAAATCATCCGCATATTCACTATCAGTTTTTTGAATCTTCTTGTCACGCCCTGAATAGTAATATTCATCAACACAATACCAAATACCATCAGTTCCTTTATTCCAAAGCAAAAAGACCATGGCATTTTGTGTACCATAGTCACAACTGACATATCTACAACTTTTACTATCAATCAAACAATCACAATCATCAACAACATGTTTATCTTTGTTAAACATATCATAAATGATACCTTCTGCAACAGTCCAAAGTCCTTTGATGTATCTATCATAGAAAACACCGCTCCATTGACTTTTGTATCTTTGTTTGATTTTCTCACTCAAAGAAAGATTGTCATCCATTGTAAAATGTAAGTAGATGATATTCTTTTCTTTTGCTTTATCAATCCAATTTGTTTTGAACCAATGAAATGGTCCATCAGGGTTGCAGTTGAACCACCATTTTGAACCTTCAACAGAACAACGAGCTGTTGCTTGGTTCACGAATGATTCAGGCATCAAAGCCACTTCATCAAAGAAGCACCCTGCAAGTGTGATACCTTGAATCAAATCTTGAGAACTTTCATCCTTGCCACCAAAAACATAAAAATAATTGGTTACACCTTTTTTAGTAATTTCAACCATGTTATCAGCTCGATGATCTTTCAGTTTATATCCCCTCGACCAAATCATTAGTTTTAAAATATTCAAAACGTTACGTCTAAATGAACCAATCGTCTTACCACACATTCCAAAGTTGCATTCAGTAAAATTAGACATAGCCCATATCACATAAGAAAGAGACATTGAAACAGTTTTTCCTGATCTGATTGAGCCATCGGCGATAATTCCATCTTTATCTTTAACTAGTGAATTCTCAGTCCACCAATTTAAAACCTTTCGTTGTTTCTTGCTAAAGGGTTTGAATTTGAAAACTGTTCTAATCTTCTTCATCTTCCCAATCCTCTTTTGCACTAGCGTTTAATGCTTCCAAGAAACCATCATCCTCAATTTCTTCTTTCTCATCATCAATAGCAATCTTTCTTGTTTGTGCCTTAATTAAATCAATCTTAGCTCTTTGTTCTTCGGTTGCTAAATTCATATGTTTAGATAACCAATCCAAAGCTTTCATTCTATCCGCCAATTTGATACTTGCGCCATTACGACCCTGTTTGACTTCACTTAGAATAGTTCCATCAGCAAATGCCGATTCTTTGAATTTAACCATATTGACAGTTCGCTTTAGAACTTCATCCTCACCTGTATCAGGATTTTTAATAATTACTGGGACTTCCTCTTGGCCGTATTCCAAATAATCATTCAAATCAGCAAAGGCAATATCAATATATTTTTGAACTATGTCATGTGGATCAAGAAGAGCATCTTCATATAATTCTTTTTTTAAACGATTTATTTCTTCTATTACTGCCGGCTGTTTAGACCACCTTGAAGCCATCACACAAGCACTGTTGTATGGAGTATTTGGCTTTACTTTTTGATATGCTTTGACTTTATTGTGATATTTCAAATAATAAATACAAAAGAGCTGATGTTCTTCATCCAGCTCACTTGTTTCTACTATTTCTTCAGCTATTTTTTTGCATTCTTTTTTGGTGTGCACACTTTTATTTTGGGGTGCACCCTTTTTCTTCTTTTTTGACCACTCGTAACGGCGTGACCATGACTTGACAGTGTTGATTGTCGTACCATATTTTTTAGCGATTTCTTTTTGCTTCATGCCGTTTTTATAGTCTTCAAACGCTAACTCGTGCTTTTCCAAATCATGTCACCACCTCCGTTTTTTTATTTATATAAACAGCAGTTAAAACTGCGACGTTGTTCTTTGCAAAAGAAAAAAGCTCCCGTAAGGAACTTTTTTGCAAGGGGTTTAACCTATATGTCTGAACTGTGATTTTAAATTAAATGGGATTGTTTCATTTCTTTAAAAACCACAATAGCATAATAGCATGGAAATAAGGGTTCAATCTAGGTCCACTTTGGGTCCAATTAGGGCTCACTTTGGGTTCAGTTTGGGTCCAAAATGGGTCCACTTTTAATAAAGATTTATCATTTGTGATAAAAGTGTTCTTATTGATGGCTTTTGATACTATTTCTAGAGATTCGAAACACTGCTTTTATTCGCTTTTCTGCACCACTCCCAAATAGACATTTTAAAACAAAATGTGATAAAATAAAAAAGCACATCCAAAGATGTGCAAAATATACTACGGAGGTACTAGCAACATGCTATTTACATCAAGCAAGAATATTAGCTTTGGTGTAAGGAAAGGAGCAAGTATTCATGGAATACCTAGTGATGCTCTTTTTAATCTTAGTAGCAACTAAAATGTTGTTGAACTAATCCCACACTTACTTAAAGCTAGTATTCGAAGTAGAAAAAGAGGAAGAATTGCCGTTCTTCCTTTTTTCTTTTAGCATGCTATTTTATTCCCATACTTACAAAAAGCATTGTAGCTATGTTGTTTTTACAATGATTTTGATACTTCCAAGCTACATAAATAATATAACACAAATAAGAAAAAAATGAAGATTTTTTAGGTGAATTAAGGTAAAGTTAGTTAAACTTAAGCGTATTTAGGTGTATTTATAGACATATATAGACTTTTAGAGATTATTTTGACGAATAAAAAAGAATGAAATTTTTATTCATTCTTGATGCTTTCATAAAAAATATTATTCAATTTTTCAAGTGATGGGCGGTGTTCCATGTCAAGATATTTAGATAATTCTAAACATGCTTTTGGAAACTCTCTTTTGTAAGTTGATTTGCTGATACAAAATGATTCTTCCAATGTGTCAATCATTTCATTATATCCTCTTGAACATACATATGTTCTAATGATGTTTCTATGCCCTGCGTTGAGTAAATATACTAACGGCATAAATTTATCGAGTTCCTTATTAAAGAGCTCTAGACGTTTTGTTAGAAGCTCCCTGCGCAACATATTAGAAGTGATTTGTTCTCCTTTGGATTTTGAAAAGCCTCCAGGAGCTTCATCACTGTATTTAATTGATTGAGGGCTTGGAATGTCCTCAATTTCAAATGTTAAAGAGAATTTTTCAATATTTATTAGGCGTAATTCTCTAAGATATTTTTTAACTTCATCAATGATCTTCTTTTCTTCATCTGTATATTTCATTCCTTGCCCTCCAAAATAATTATTTTTTATTTGAATAAAATGCGTAAACGACAAACACCGCAACTTCAACAAGAATAGTTGCTGCAACTCCGCACCAAAATGGATTAATGTACATTATTTATCACCACCTTCTTTTATTTCTACATTGCTATTATATTTAATGCATTTACCATTCTTATAAGCGACGCATGCATCTTTTAAACAATGATTTAAAATAACTGTTTTATTCGTTCTTCCTCCACGCAAATACGATTCTCTTATTTCAAACCCGGTTAAATCTGGGCAATATTTAATCATTTGTTCTCTCCTCTTTCTTTTTGATGTGGTGTCTTTCTTCATACCATTCAATATCTTCTTCAACACGTTTTAATAAATTCTTTTCTCTTACTAGATCCTTTTCACTTGCTCCTGGTCTAGTGATATAGTATTGCAAAGCATGTTTTACTGTTTGCATTCTTCTATACTGATTACCCATTTTTATCTCCTATATTTGGAATAGTAATTGGATAAAATCTTCCTTCTTGAAAAAATGTATTAGATAAATCCTTGGATTTTATGCATTCAAGAAATATCCATTCATTAGATTCTATTTCTTTAATTCTTACAATTTCTTCATAAGGAGCATCATATATCCACATTCCTTCTTTTAAATCTTCAAATTTGAGTGGTTGAGGATGCTTGACCTCATTCATCGCATCCTCATATCCTTTATCATATTGTCCTCTATCATAAATTAGAGCTTTTAGGAGTTCTTCTTTATCAACATTTATGTCGACTTTTTGTACAGCTTTAAGTACTGAATTTTCAAAATCCTCATTCATCTTTTGAAACACTTCTTTCATTACTATTTCTATTGGTGGCTTATACATTCTTCATACCTCCAAATCAATTCATCAATGGTTTCATCATCTTCGGCATCTTGAAAGTAGCCTCTCATCCTCATGCCAACTAATGTACTGATTTCATCAAAGTCATCTCCACCACATCCATCATCAGAGAATTCTTTTAATAGATCCAATTCAAATTTAGTCATTTTTCATCAACTCCTCTTTCCATTCTTCTTTAGATAGTCCACATTTTTTAGACATAATTCCATAATGGCACCAAGCTTGATTAGAATGAAGCTCTTCACATGCTCTATCAAGTGCTTTTTCTAACTTTTCAATCTCTTGCTTATCTTCTGCAAGATAATCACAAATAGCATCAATATCTTCATACTTAATATGCTTAATTGCGTTATTATTATTTCCTTGCTTCATATGTTGCAACATAGATATTAATTGATTTCTAGTTTTACTCATCTTCAACTCTCCAATCAATCGTTTGTTCGCAAAAATGACAATATTTTTGTCTTTCTACTAAAAGTGATTTACAAGAAGGACATGTTAATATTATTCTTGTAATAGTTGTACCATTTACTGTAGATATACTATTTTCAAACGCTAGCAAAGGTCCTTTAGGTATAGCCTCTTCAATTGAATCCATTATTACTTTACTTAATTGTTTCGTATCAAGTATAGGTTCTTGAGCGTTCATAACATTTGCGTTGCATGATTGACATTCTTTACATAGATCATCCGTTCTTAAATCCATCAAATCATAACAAAATTTTCTATTATCATTTGGACCATATTCGTGAGTTGATATCCTTGCTTTGTAACAATCTTTATCTAGGGGCTTCCCCCTTAATTGAGCTCTTGATTTAGTCATCTAACCACCCCAATTCTTTAACTTGTTGGTTGATTGCTTTTAAAAGTTCCATATCAATTGCAGGTGGTGCATCATAACCGTACTCATAATCTTCAGAATACTCATCACAATATACGGATGTTATTTTTGCTTCTTTATCAAACAAAACTACAAATGTATATAAGTATTCTTCTTCATATACGATTGGTTTTTTATAAATAAATCGATCTAATCCAAAATAATCAAATTTATTTTTTTTAAATCCCATTAATTCAAACATTTTTTGTGCTGTCATTACAAAGCACCTCCTAAATCCAAACGAAGCCTAAAGCCTAAAACAACGTAACTCTCTTTGCAATATTCTTCATCATTTAAAATATAAACAATTTCTACATTTATAGATTTTCCTGTGAACTTACCATTTTCAAATTCTCTTAAAGTTATGATATCTCCAACCTCAAAATTCCGATCGTTTTTACGAACTTCAAATGTTTTAAGGCCACTAATAACATCTTTAAAATATTGAGGTTTGATTTTTAATTCATGTGTTTTCATAATTCCTTAACCTTTCTTAACGATATCTTTCAAATCATTTTTAAAATAACATTCCTTGCAAACTGCATATCCGAAACCGTATTTATCCAAAATAATTCTTGATGTATAAGAAGCTCCATATGTGATTTCTTTCCCACATTCGCAACAAGCAATTTTCTTGTTCATATCATCCTCGTAATATGTAGATCCATCAGGCAATGCATAATCTTCATATTGGCCGGTTTCCAAATCATATTTTCTAGCAAAAGCATGACCCATTGCAGTATTTAATAAATCAAAAAACTTAATAGCATCTTCATGCGTCATATTCTTGTAGTTTACATCAATGACAACAACACCATGTTCCTTACATAATTTTGTCCATTCTTCACCTGTCATTTGTATCACGTCCTGCTACTGGTTTATTGCGCATGAAGTCTTCAAAATCCATATTGCAATCGGAACAGATTTCTGCTTTCTTTCTTACAAGTCCCATGCCACCATCACTTTTCAATCCACCTGCTTGATATGAGATTTTATAATTATTGACCTCTTTGGTTTTAAACACCCTTTTACATCTATCACATTGAACAATTCCTCTATCTATTTTCATTGGTTTGCTTCCTCTCTTCTTTTCTTTACAATCGTTGAAAGTCTTTCATTTCTTTCTTTGATTCTTAAATTTTGCATTCTCAAACGATAATTTTCATTCTCGAGATATGCAATTTTTTTTCTTGAGGGGCAAATAATTATCTTCACCCCATTCAAGAAATAATTTTCTTAATTCATCACACTTTGACATCTCTTAATTTCCTGTTCAATTTTCTTAAAAGTTTGTAAGGAAATGGATTATCTTCTAAATATTCAAAATAGCTGACTGTTGTTGAAAATCCTTTTATACCATCAAAATTGCCGTGTGAGTAAGGTGTAGCGATAATTTTATTCAAAGCAGCTTCAATATCACCATCAACAATCCTTTTATCGGCACTACCCATGCACATTGCATTTCCTGTCAACATATTTGGCATTGCATATTCATATAACTCAGTTTCAGGACCTTTGTATTTCTTATAACAATAACATTGGATGCCTTTTACGATTTTGTTGTCATATCGAACGATATAAATAGCATTAGGAAAATTTACTTTGTATGAATGATTATTATAAGTAACATATTGCATATGCTCAGGTTGCTTTATAACGGTATAATCAATACCAGCACCTATCGTGTTTTCAGAAAACAATTTTATGTTTGCTTTCTCATGCTGATCTTTGATAAAAAAATCATTAAAAAGTTTTACCAGTTCTTCTTTTGAAAGCATTTTGAATGTAATCTTCTCGTTTTGTTTGATACATAATTCAGCATCATCTTTTTTGTTGTTTAAACGAATGATTGCTTCTCTCATTACATGATCACCTCGCTTTTTGTCTTTAATGTGTTTGAAAGAGCTGAAATCAAAGCATTTGAAGTAAATTTATAATCACAATCATCTACTTTTCTTTCGACTATTATTTGCAACAATTCCGTATTATGTCTTTCTTTTTTTGAAACATTGGCCATGATTTCTAGAGCTTCATTTGCCACTCCAAAATTCAAATCAGGATATTCCCATCCTTCAATTTCAATGTTTCTTACGTTTCCTTTAACAAATTGACCATTTATAAATCGATATCCAAAACCATATAGCATTGCTCTTATTTGATAGCTCTTTTTATAAAGCTTTCTGAATTCCCTAGCTTTTCCCTTATTCTTGAATTTGATATATAAGAACTGCATTTCAGTGGTACCTAGACAGTAATAATCAACTTTTGGTTCGGATAATGTTTCATCCGAGTACTCACACCACTCTTTGGCTTCTGCATATGTTTCTCTAAAGACACCTTTTAATTGTGGAATAATAAAACTTACATTTACAAACACTTCATTCTGTTCATCATATAATCCTTCAATTATTGTTTCGAATCCATCGACTGCAAATTCGTTTCTGTCAAAAAAAGGACTTAATATAACTTCTTCAAATTCATAATCGATAACATCTGGAAAAACATGTTCATCTAATAAGTCAATTTCTTGAAAATTTTGTATCAAATCATCAGATTCATCTTCTTCAAATGCAATTGTTAAATCATCAATGGCTTTTGGCGATGTGTAACTTAAAGCGTTGATAAAAAACTTTTCATAACTGTTGGGTTCCAATTTATCAGGTATATGATCAGTCGTAAAAAACTGTCTCAAATCTGTTGACAAGTTGAACACCTTCTTTCAATTGATACATGATTAAAGCGTTGCAATGTTCCAATATCGATACAGCCATTTTTGCATTGGTTACTAGAAACTGAACATTTCCTTTGGCGGCCTGTTCTTGACAAGAAACATCAAGCGGATGTTTATCCAAATCAAGTTTGTAACATTGGCTTCTCAAATTGCTTTGTTGAATACCGTCTTTTTTAGTTGTGATATAGATATTTCCTTCATATTCACTATTTGCTGAGTCGATATAAATAACATCATCAAGCTTTTTAAATACCTTTTCTAAAATCATTCTTGTAGCATCATTATCGACACATCCTATAATTACAGGAACATATCCCTTATCATCTTGGATAAGAGCAAATAAACTTTCATAAGTGCAATATTTATCATCGAATTCACACTCTATTGGATAAAGAGAATTGATTTTTCTCGATAATGCCAAAGCCTTATTATCACCAACGTCTTGAGCTTGGTATCCTTGACGTTCAATGTTTTTAGATTCGACTGTATCGCCATCTATTAGCATCATTTTATGTGACGTTCCTAAAAGAAGTTTTGGAAGGTCTCTTGCTAGAAGAGAACCAGTCCCACCAACTCCAATCACATAGAATTTATATCTTGTATAAGCCATATCGAACACCTAGCCTTTTCTATGTTGTTTTCCAGTTACAACAAGAACGTTGTCATCCTCGATATAGCTGTATTCCATTGTTCCTGCAAACTCATAATGACGGTGTTGTAACATGATGTCCGTGATTTCCTTTTCTGTATAATCTTGGCCATCTACAAACCCATAAGAAGAAATATCAATCAATCTTCCTTCAGAGTAGACTCCAAATGGATATTTGTAAGTTTTTTCAGTACTTGCTTTTTTCTTAGGTACTTTTTTACTTGCGGGTTTTTCTTCTTTTTTAGATTCTTCTGCAATTTCAGTTGCTTGTTTTTCAGCTTTTGCAACTGGAGCAGGTTGTTGATCAGCTTCTTTTGGTGCTTCTTCAACCTTTTCCACTTCTTTGACAACTGTATCCTTTACATCTTCTTTAGCTGATTCCTCAGCTTTTTTCTTTGCTTCTTGTTCTTCTCTAACTAAATCAAACAATCCCATAATTCTATCCTCCTATTTTGGCCTTCTTTCGCCAATTTCTTCTAGACATATTTTTAAACATTCATTTTCAGCAAATTCACGAATGATAACCAGTTCACACACTTGAATATCATCGTAATATGCCACATTATTGAGTGCATCCAAAACTACTTTTATGATGTTATCGATATCCGGTTTAACGGTACATAGAAACGTTTTATCTAATAGCCAACCTCTTAATTTTTTGGTGGTTGATTTCGGTATTCCTCTATATGCAAATATCTTCACCCTCAACGCTTTATCACTTTGATAACTTGTAGTTTTTCGATAGCACATTGCTATTTTTTGTTCGTAATCCCTTGTTTTTTTAGGTGTGTACGCTCTTACGAATTTTCCTTGCGTAGTAAATCTTGGTCTTCCCTTGCCAACTATCTTTCCTGGAACGGTAAACCAAAATTTCTTGTAATCATTTTTGATACCTAAATCAAGCAAGCATTGGGTCGAAGTCATCTTCTAACTCCTCTGGAACAACAGCATCTTCAAGAAGTGCATCCAATTGCTCCTCTTCTTGATAATCATCTTCTACTGTCTCATCTTCAATTTCTTCAACATCTTCATTTTCGAATTCATCATAGTTTGTAGGCTGTTGTACAAGCTCCATTTCTTGTTGGTCACAAGCACTTTTCTTAGGGTCATCTTTGATATTGAAGTAAATTGTCATTGTGATGGTTGTTTGACCACCATTTAGCTCAGTTTGATCACACGCTGCCAAATAATATGGATTCCAATCACCAGCAAGCGTAATGAATTCATCAACACGTTTTGCATCCAACATATAGATATCAGGAAATCCTATCTTGTCCAAAATCTTATTATCTTCTTCAGAAATCCAACGATTTGTAACTTCAACAATTTTAGGAATCTTGTAAGGATCACCTTTATCTACAGAAAAAACCTTTTTCGACATATACCCTGTATGTTTGAGAAAATTTCTAATTGCAATTAAATATGATTCTTGACAGCTAAAATGTTCAGATTTTGTCAATTTCATATCCCCGTTTGGTAATTCCGATAATTCATAAGGGATTTTTCCAAATTCTCTTAATTCATCATCTAAAAGCAAATTACTTTGAAAATCATAAACTGCAGCATAGTTGTTACAAACTAAATAAAGTTTTTCATCATCACCATAAAATACTGGTGTGTATCTTTTATTTTTCCTGATGATTTCCTTTGCAATTGAAAGAAATTTATAGAAAAACGGTTCTTCATCTTTTTTTATGAGCATTTTCATCTCTCCTTTTTTGTTTAATTTGTTATTTTCTTGGTCAAATATTCATTCTAACGAATGTTTTTAGATAATTGGTAAAGTTAATCATCCTTATAACAAACACTCGCTAGAAATGAAAATTTTTGGTTTTTTTATTTTAGACTAGAATTGAATGTCATCTTCCATAATGTTGAAAGATGGATTTTCATTCATAAAACTGTCTTGTTGTTGATTTTGTATTGGTTGTTGGTACTGATTTGGATTGTATGTTGATTGTGAATGATATTGTTGTTCTTCATATTTGTCTCTAGGTTTTGTTTCTAAAAACTGAACTGAATCACATACAACTTCAGTAACATATACACGTTGACCTTGAGCGTTGTCATAAGATCTTGAGCGAAGTCTTCCTTCAACTCCAACCAATGAGCCTTTGGAACAGTACTTGTCGACGTTTTCAGCGACCTTATTCCAAACAACACATGAAATATAATCCGCTTGTTGTTCTTCATCATTTCTCTTTGGTCGGTTCATTGCTAAAGTAAAGCTTGTAACTGCTGAACCGTTTTGAGTTCTTCTAAGTTCAGGATCACGTGTCATCCTACCAACCATAACTACTCTGTTTATCATATTTTTTACCTCTATTTTGATTTTGAAGTTTTTGCTCTAATCTTGCCTTTGCTTTTCCCCTGTATGTAAGAACTCCAGCATTGCGTTTTCTAACATGTTCTTCATGTAAGATCTTGATTGATTCTTTATCGTAATTGCATTCTTGAAACTTTTTGGAATATTCTTTAGCATCTTGTGAGTTTAAAAATCTAAATGGAAAGTTTCCATAAGTTTCATCTTCAAACTGAATAATTACTGTGTTGGGCGGAATCTTTTCAATTGTGTATTCAGGAACTTCAATGTTAGAAACGATTTCAGCAAGATTAGGAATATATCTGTTAGACTTTGAAAATTTAACAATTGCATTTTGAACTTGTTCATAAGAGAAATCTCCAAACATCATCATCCATGTTTCAATGGTATCTTTCGATTCAATGATTTTGGAATTTGGATAAATGTTTTTGTAAAATTTCAAAATCTTTTTAATTTCCGTTTTTTCCAAAATTTCTAAATTCCTTTCAAAATGTTGTGTGCCTACTATATATAGCAATCTGCAATGTCGTATGCGAAGGATTGTTATTTGTGAGTGTGCACACACCACTCTTGTTTTATCTTGTTTTTTCTTGTTTATATTGTTTATATTGTTTATATATAGAAAGGATGTAGGAATTTTTCCTATACAGTATGGGAATTTCTCCTATACCATGTAGGAATTTTTCCTATACAGTATGGGAATTTCTCCTATACCATGTAGGAATTTTTCCTATACTAATACCCTCGCCACTTCTTATAATTCAGCACCTTTATAAACGTATTTTGAGGAGTTGTTTTACAATCTATATAACCTTTGTTTTTTAGGAATTCCATAAATTTTTTTAAGGTTTTATTGTCCCAATTCAAATTCTTTCTCATTTCTATTTGTGTGGTTGTAAAGGTTCCTGCCTCTCCATACTTATCATCAAAATAAGCCTTAAAGAGGCAATAGGAAAACAGAGTCCATGCTTTTGAATTTTTAATAATAGGATCATTCACTAGTTCGTTTGAAAATCCTGTGTACCCTTTCTTTACCTCTTTTTCAGCCATTGATTAAACCTCTTATTCTACATACTTTTCTTGATAATCACTTATATAGATCTCTCTATGATTTCCTTGTGTATCACCATAAATCAATCCTTCATCATATAACTTCTTCAATGATGCTTTGAATTTATTTTCACTGATTGGCAAGTCTAGATTTCTAATGTTCAATTCTAGATGCCCATCATTATCACAATTGAACAATAGATAAGTGAAAGTCCATAGAGAATAAGTATCTCTATAGGCTTTCGTGTTTGTAAATGATCGAGGAAGTATAACGTATTCTTCTTGCATCTTGTTACCTCCTACATTGACATTGGGTCAAAGTCATCAACTGGAACTTTTTCAGCTTGTTTTTCTTCTTTGATGATATCTTGCATTGTTGGTGCAGTAGTTGCTTCAATCACTTGATGCACTTGAGGAGTTTCTTCTACAACAAAATTACTTGTTGTATCTTCAACACCCATTTCTTCAGGAACATACATTCCTTGGAATTCTGATGTAAAAGCTTCTCTTAAACATTGAGCAACTGCAACTTTTCTAATCATTGTTGCTGGTTTACCACTCCATTGAGCGTTAACTGTTCCATCTTTCTTTTTACCAACATATTCATCAAGTGATACTTCTACACGTTCAGGTTCTCTGTCTTTTCTATAGACTTCACACCATCCGCCCACAAGTTCTTCTCTTGATGGAATATAGAATGTACCAACACGATAATCAATCTTACCTTCAGCAGTTAAAACAATGATTCCTGCTTTCTTTCCTTGATATTCGGGATGTTTATCTGCTCTTTTTTGATATACATCTTTAGAAACAACCATTGTTGCTGGTGAACTACCATATTTGATTAAGTGTGCTTCTTTGATGAACGGATTTAATTTTTGAGCTGAACATAATGCAATGAACAATTTAACTTCTTGATCACTTACATTACCTCCACCAGCAACCAAATAGCTTTTTACGATATTTGAGCTTAATTTAATTTCTCCTGTATCTGTTTTAATTGTTGTAATTTTGTTTTCTCTTGCTTGACTTGCTTGTTGTACCATGCTTTGTACTGCCATATTAATTAATCTCCTTTACGTTATATTTATTGATCACTCCTGTTTGAGGATCGCTTAATTCTTTTTCGGTTAATTTCACTTCTCCAAAGCTGAATGTTGGATTGATGTTCTTAATTACATCCATGTATCTGTTCAACATTTGAAGTGCTGCTAAATCACCTTCGAACTCAAACGTTTTCTTCCATGTTCTGCCTTGGAACTTTTCAGGCGTTTGCTTGATTTCAGTAACGATATACTTATCATTTACGTTAGCAATCGTTTCATCACCACGCTTGATAGGCGTGTATTTAGGTTGATTTTCAACTGTTTGAGAAGTTTGTTTTTTGACTTCTTCCAACTCTTTTTGATGTTGAAGTTCTGCTTCTTTTTGTTTCTTTTCAAATTCTTCTTTTTGATGTTGAAGTTCAGCTTCTTTTTGTTTCTTTTCAAATTCTTCTTTTTGATGTTGAAGTTCAGCTTCTTTTTGTTGAGCAACTGCTTGTGATTGCTTTTTGATGTTATCTACTTCATCGGTAATCATTTCGGTTACTTTTGGTAATCCCTCAGTATTCAAAAGAGCTTGATATTTTTCTCTTGAAATAAGTTTTTCATCAACATTTGCGATAAGACATGCATTGGTGATTGTTTTTTCAATCATTTCAAGGTTTAATTTGTCATTCTTTTCTTTTTCCATTAAAGCATTGAATTGTGCTTCAACTTGTTCTTCAAATTTCTTTTTGGATGTTGAAGCGTTAAGCCATTTTTCATCAAAAACGAACTGATCAGCATATTTCTTTGAAATCATCTTTCTAGAAATCAATACTTCTTTTAGTTGATCAATAGCTGCTTGACGTTCTTTTCTAAGAGCTTCTTTTTGCTTTTGAACAAATACATCCACATTTTCAGCCACAACACTTGCAGTATCATTTAAAGCTTTAATAACTTTATTTACCTTTGCTTCAAATTCTTGATAAGGCTCAATGTATGCTTTTTTGACTGTTTTTCTTTCAGTTTCTAATTTTTTAGCATACGAACGATATAATGGAACCATTCCAGTTTTAGCTTTAACAAAATCTTTGTAGTTCTTTTCATCTACAACCACACCTTTTTTAGCTTCAATTGCTGGAATCAATTTGACCATTTCATCAATATTTGAGACAATCGCTTCATTTGCTGGTCTTTTTTGAACTTCTAATGAAAGGTGTTTTTCATCAATGTCAACGTGTTCCTCAATAACTTCTGCCTTAGCTTCAACAACTTTTTCTTCCTCGGCTGGTCTAAAGAATTCAATAACGCTAACAACTCTATAGCGTTCATCCAAAATTTGATTAGCTGGTTGCCAGAAGATTGCATTATCTTGTTTTAAAATGACAAACGCTTTGTCTCCTGGATATGTTAGTTTGACAACTGGTTCACCGTTTACGAGAAAGCAGTTGTTGATTGATAAGAAATTGATTACTTTTTCAAATTCTTCTTTGGTTGTAATTTTTACGGCTACCAATTCATTGAGTAGCCCTGTTTGAAACTCATTCATTTTCTTTTTTCTCCTCCTTTTTAAGCATCTAAATTCATCGATAATTGACTGTTGTACTCTTTGATTTTCAAACTCACATTGACTTCAGGTGACCAAGATTCAAGATATTCTTTTGCGTTTTCAAACTCGGTCTTTAAAGTATCTCTAAATGAACCTAATTTGAAATAGTTCTTGTAGTCTCTCCAAATGTTGCTGAAAATCTTTCTACTCATTAATTGATACGCTCTTGAATCAACGCCTCCCAACGTTCTGATTACTGTTGCTTTAGCGATTCTTTCAAGTGTATTTTGTTGTGAGCTGTCAATCGTTGTTGATTTTTCTAAGCTTGATACTTTTTCTTCTAGAACATCAACCCTTTGAGCTGTTTGTTCATGTGCTTTAATTGTCAACATAAGTAATTCTCTTGGATCAGTTGGTACTTTAGTATAAGACCCTGTTTTTCTCAATGTTGGAAGAACTTCACTAGTTACCCAACGTTTGAATTTTTTAGCATTTGGAAGCTTGCTTGATAAAATTAATGAATATAATCCTGATTCATTAATAACAGTAACGTTTCGTTTTTGACCTGTGTACTCAATTTGAGTACTTAGCTTATCCTCTTCATCTACATGCGTTGGAACCGCATTTTTAGAATTTTTATACCCTAATGCCTCAGCTACATCCTTTCCAACGAACCATGGCTCGTTATTAATAACTAGACTTCTTACTTCTCCAAATTCTTTATTTTGGAATATTTGCAATTCATTCATATAATCCCTCCTGTTTATTTTTTTAACTTAACTCTCTATAATGAAGTTATCAGTATTAATAACTCTGAAATTAAGATAGAAAGTAAGGTAAATTAAAATGACACTTATAAATAAATTTGACGCACAATCTATAGAAACTATCAGTAGAATAATTGGCAGCATTATGACTGGAAGCACAATCACTAAAATGCTTGAGCAGCTAAATATTGAAGACAATAGTAATCAGTCCACTAAATGGAGAAGATTAGATTTCGTGATGAGAGAAACTCAAACTACTTACGATTGTGGAAACAAAGTTTTAGAAATAATTAAATATGTATTCCATCCAACAAGTAGCTGGTTTTCTGATAACAATGAATATAAATCATCTATTAATGAAATAAATAAATGCATTTCTTTTTACGGCTATGAGGTGCAGGAAGATGGCAATATTCATTTAATTAAATCTTCTAAAACCAGAACCCAAGCAAACGAAAGATACGATTTACTTAAATCAAAACTAATTGAAAGAAATATTCATCCTCAAATTCTTGAATTTTGCACTCAAGATATTGTTAATGAAGATTACTTTTCTATAATTTTTGAAGCGTCTAAATCCGTATACGATAGGATTAGAAAAATGACTGGCATAAACCTTGATGGCAATAGATTGATATATACTTGTTTTGATTTAAAATACCCAATAATTGTTTTTAATTCCCTTAAAACCGATACTGAAAAAAATTTATATAGCGGACTTAAAAATATTTTGCTTTCAATTGCTCAAATCGGGCGAAACCCTAAAGCTCATACACCTAAAATTTATTCATACGATAGTTTAGATAATTGTCTTGATATATTGAATCTGATTTCTTTTTCACATAAAATGTTAGATCAATGTTCCATAAACCAATTTGCCTTAGATGAGTTCATGAAAAGCAACTGATTCTACTTTCCCTAAAGAATCTTGATAAATATTTTCCATTCTTGTAGCATAAAAACATGCTACATTTTCGTTTGGAAAAATTAACGAATCACAGATGCATTTGGAAATAGTTCCAGATAAGCTGGATAAATAATATTTTTCATTTGCAATATTGACTGTAACTACGTATAACTTGCTAATTTCATTCATTGTGAACTTTTCCTTTCTAATTGACTTCTTTTAATTCTTTATTTCTGTTTTCTAAAAATGGCGGTGGCGTTTTAGTTTTAATCAAGTTCCAATACCACAATTCCGTTTTAAATAGATATTTTGCATCTAGCACCAAATCATCATAATGTAGATATACAACTCTTGTTTCTTGCTTTCCTGCACCGTTGTTAGCCCAAGGAATATCAAGAATGGCATATAGGACAAAATGTCTTAATCCCGTTGTAATCATGTAATGCAGAACTTGGAAGTAGTAGCATATTGGAATATGATCATTAGTCCACTCTTTGAGCATTGCTCCGTTTTGAATGGTTGTTGATTTTATCTCCAATCCCCATTTTTCTTTAGTTGCAATTTCAATCATTGCCCCATCAAGATTTGCTCTTAAAAATGGATATTTCTTGTTTGACAAGCTGATATCTTTCGTATCAATCAATTCAAACTTGTTTTTATAAAGAACACCGAACAATTCAATGAGGATGGGTTCCAATGCATTCCCTTTTTCGATTGCTTCACTCGTTTGGAATACAGGCTTTTTAGCACCTGTCTTTTCCTCCCACAATTCATAAGGTGTTTTGTAATTGTTTACGTTCATTACAATTCCTGCATCAGAACCACCAATTCCTTTTCCTCTTAGGCTATGCCAATGTTTTTTATCTTTGACATAATCGACATTACAATTAGGAAAGAACTCCTCATAGTTCGTAGTTTCCATTTTCTAGATCCTTTTTAGCACTTGCTAATTCCTGATTGAGATAACCAAGTTGAAGATAATCATCACTATCTAGATGATCCTTGCACTCCATACACATGATTGAACCCTCAATATCAGCAACTCTTTCTTCTAATTCTTTCTTTTTCATCTTCTAACGCCCCTTTATATTGTTCTTGGATGTAGTTATTCAGTTCATTACAGCAATGATTGAAAGCATTTTTTGCTGGTGTAAACATTTCTTTGACCTTTTCAATGTCAACATTGATTGGAGCCATTTCTAAGAAAAGACTTCCTAAGATGTTCCAATCCCCGTGTGATAATACCGAAAGCGCATCTCCATCTTTCTTGATGCTTAGTTCTAATTTAAGTAACGGTACTGCTGGTCTTTCATCTACTTCCTTTTCAGTTGAACCAATTTGAACAACTTTGACATCTGCACCTGCAACTTTTGCAGTTTGGATGATGTCTTCTAATAATTTTTTATCCATAACTATTTCTCCCTTTTGATGTATATTTCGGTGTACTTGACACCAAAACTGTTACTTTGGTTTTCTACCCATACGTCAATAACGTTATTCTTAATCGCTCCGCCACAATCTTCAGCCACGTAAATTTGGCCATCAATCATGACTTTACTTCCATATGGGATTATTTCAGGGTCAACAGCGATTGTATGATTGACTTGTGCCTTAACTCCTGTAGAAGTCAAGTCTCCATATTCATCTTCTCCAAACCAATACGCCGTAATTCTAAAGACCCCTAATGATCTTCATTTTTGAAGTTCTTCTACTTGACTTTGCAAGTTTTGAACTTCATTTTGTGTTTCCTGCATTTGTCCTAAAAGTTCATTGTAAGTATCTTTTAAAAGTGTATTCCTTGCTTTTAAATCAAATACTTCTTCTTGACTATCTACGATTTCATTTTGTAAATATTGGCCATGTAAATACATTCCGATATTTGCTGAAACTGAAATACCTAATGCAACTGCAAGAACCTTTGCTTTGTTTAGTTTCTTCATGAAATTCCTCCCTGTAATAATCTTTTTTGAGATTCAACTATTTCTTTGCAACTCTTGGCTTTTTCATAGTTGCTGACATCCAATCCTGCATAATCTCTTTGAAAATCAAGGATTTCTTTTTGAGAAAACTTCCAACCTTTTCCTAAATAGATAGGATTGAAAATACCTAATTCTACAAGATTTTGAAGTTGATTTTGAGAAACGCCCAAGTCTTCCATAACTTCTGGAAATTTAAGCATCTTTGTAGGTCTTGCTTCCATTAATATTTACCTCCTTTTTTTGTTTTTTAATTAATCCATATTTGCAATTCTTCCTGAATTTGTTTATAATTTATATGCTATGTTGGTGTCCTGTTTAAGGGCACTTTTTTCATTTAAAGAATTAAGTAATGCAATAATCAATTGCTCACTAGGACTTTTACTGAATTTATTCATATAGTCCTCAAATGCTTTTCTTGGAATGTGTACGTTTCTTCTAGTACCAGATATTGCAACACTTCCAGGAAAACATCCTTGTTGAATTGCATTGATAATAAATTCTCTGCTCTTGTGAGTAATCTTCATGACTTCTTCAACTGAAATGTTGTTTTCATCCATGAGTTATCCCTCCTTTCATAATGATCTAACTAAAATTGCTAAACAGTTAGCGATAAAACAAGAAACTGTAATAACTGTTAATAGGCCTCTTGCTGATAGTTTCATAATTTTCCTTCCCTTCTTGCCTTTAAAACAAAACTAGCTAGTTCGTAATATGATTTCATAAACCAATCACGATTTCTTTTTAAATAAATCAGCATGATTATTAACAACACATTAAGTAGAAATGACATGTATAACCACCACTTCATAATTCCACATCCTTCCTATTCAAAACTTTATTGAATATTTGCTCACGTAACTCGCTATATTCATCTTGAGAAATAAGTTTTAAATTGTATGCAGTATCAAGAACACCATTTAAATATGTGCGCTGAATAGAAATGGCTGTATAACATGTATCAAGATCACATTTCTTTTCTTTGTATTCTCCTCCAGGAAAGCATTTTTCAAATTCTTTTCTTGCATTATTTCTAAGTTCAACAAGTTCTTCTAGATACTCTATTTCATGTTTTATTTTGAATTTAATAATTTCTACTTGTTCTTCTTTAGTCATAACTTTTTCTCCTTCCTACTACTGACCATCAAGGAACCAATCTCTATTACAAAATGAAAACTTCACGTATTGTATTAAAAAAAGAAATTTGTTATTAATTTGGTGTTTCTATGATCATCAACTTTAGGAATCTAATAAAATAGGCTTTGCTAGAGATTGGCTCCTGGATGATCAGTAATTTATTTAATTGTTTTCGACATTCTTCATCTCTTTCTTTATAATTAAGTTATCGGTACGGCAATATCGAAATTTAATTAGAAAGTGAGGTGAAAATATGCCTAATGACTTTAAATGTCCATACTGTAGCCATACTGCCGAACTCAATGATTCAACTTATAAAAAAGTAAAGCCATCATTTGAAGTGCCTTTTGGCAGCACTATTCCACCTAAGGAAAGCGAAGTTACACTTGGTATTTTTAAATGCCCTCATTGCTTTGAATATTCCATTAATGCTCAAGGAACTGGTTCTAAAGTAAAAACTGATATAGTTCATGTAAAACCTATTTCTTTAGCAAAACAGTTTCCTGATTACATTCCAAAAGCTATAAGACAAGATTATGAAGAAGCTTACGCTATTGTTAATTTAAGTCCTAAAGCATCAGCGACCTTATCAAGACGTTGCTTGCAAGGAATGATTAGAGATTTTTGGAAAATCAAGCCATCCACACTATTTAAAGAAATTGATCAACTTGAACATAAAATCCCAGCAATGCAATGGAAAGTTCTTGATGGAATAAGAAGAGTCGGTAATATTGGTGCCCATATGGAAAAAGATATAAATGTAATAGTTGATATTGATCCAGGTGAAGCAGAAAAACTTCTTAAAGTAATCGAAAAACTTATAAACGATTGGTATGTAGAACGATACGAAACCGAATTGCTTTATGGTGATATAATTGCTATATCTGCTGAAAAAACCAAAGCTAAGAAAGAGTAATTAAATTTGCTCTTTTTCTTTTCGAGGATCTTTATCAAATAGAAAATGATAGTTCCCCTCTCTATCTTTTTCGTAGTAAAGCTCTACAAATCTACACACATCTTCTTTAGTGCCTTTGCCTCTTAAAACAGTTACAACTAACAATGTTCTTTCCTCAACATTGTCTACCCTTTCACATTTTTGTTTTTGCATTTCTCATCACCACCTTTTTTATGTTTTTAATCAAGAAAGAAATACATAAGCTGAACAAGCTATCCAAAAATATTGCCAAGTGCATTGAATAAAACATAAAATGCTAAAGGATAAGATATAGCCCAGCATATAAGGGCTTTTCTTTTTGGCATCAAATAGCACCCTGTAAGACTTAAAATTAAGCTTACGATAGCAGCAATCCAAAGTATCATGATTATTACCCCTTTCTGTAAGGTTCTCTTTTATTTGTGCCGTCAAAGCAAACTATAACCTTACTTCATTGAATTGATTGACTGCATCAATCATGTTTTTAGAGATTTCAGCTTGTTCAGAAGCAAGTTGTCCAATGATCATGCCTTGCATGATGTAGACCGCTTTTTCTTTGTTTGCTGGAGAAAGTTTCTTCACTGTGCCATTAATGAAGTCTTCAATATCTCTCTTTTCTTTTTTGTAATCTTCCATGGTGTTCACCTCCTTTTAAAAATTTCCAAATTGTGATAAAATATTCTTGCCTATGTGGCAGAATGGAGAGTGGTCATTTTGACAAAACTTTTGATTTTGCCCTGTTCTCTTATTGTGGGGGAAACGTACTGATACCTAGACAGTTTAAACAGGTTAAAATAATTGCTCTGCAGATTACTTAGGGATTAATCCGCAAGGAGACTTGTGCATTAAGCACTAAATAAACCGCATCAATTTCCACAAATCATCAGCTAAAGGGCAAACCTTTAAATAGCTTTTTTAGGCTATCATGCAGAACTAAGACTGCATAAGTGATGATGTGTACATAGAAGCATTAGGCGCTATATAATGTAGTAATTTAGTTTTTAACTTCTTTACTTGCATACACAAAGAGTAAATAAATTTAGACAAACGTCAGTAAGGATAGCGCACTTATTGGCGTTTTGTTTTTATATCAACCTTTGCATCAATAAAACCAATGAATTTACCCAAATCCACTAAAAGAACAGAACATCAATACTCGCATCAGGAAATCTTCTCTTAAATTTTGCTAGAAATTCATAACTGGGATTTTGATATCCACTTTCCACTTTGTAGTAGTACGAAGGTGAAACTCCTATTTCCTTTGCTATTTCATTTTGCTTTAAATTCAATGATTTTCGGAATTCAATGAGTGAAGCATTTCCCATTAAAAGTCTCTCCTTTCTAACTATTTTGTTCTTGATTGGCTTCAATGAATAATTTTGTGACTTTCATTAAGTCATCCCACAAATAGCCTTTGCCGCTTTCAACTAAATGATTAACATACACTAATGTCATACCGTACATTTGAAACACCTCCTTTTTTTGTTCATTTGATTAACTTTACACCTATATAATAATTCATTCGATGAACATTGTCAATATCAAATGTTCATTTGATTAACTTTTTTTATTTACTTTTAATCATTTACGTTATATACTTTGATTGAAGGAGGTGATAAAAAATGGAGACAATCAACGAAAGAATTTATAGATTAAGAAAACATTTAGGATTGAGCCAAGAGGCCTTTGGTCAAAGAATAGGTATCAAAAAAGCTTCTATAAGTATGATTGAAAAAGGGAAAAACAATCCAAGTGAACAAACGATTAAATCTATTTGCAGAGAGTTTGATGTCAATTATGCTTGGATTATGGAAGGCCTTGGTGAGATGTTTTCTGATCTACCAAACACATTGTTTGAACAAGTAGCCGACGAATATCATTTAGATGATCTTGATAAAAAAATAGTTAAAAGTTACATGCAATTAACAGAAGAAAAAAGAAAGGTCATTAAAGAATACCTGCATGATATTTTTATAAGCGAATAAAAGATTGATACACCTTAAGGGGTGATAATAATGAACGAAAGAATTAAAGAAATAAGAAAATCAGTTGGATTAAGTCAAAAAGAGTTCGGGGTAAGAATTGGTGTAAGTGATACAGCTATTTCAAAAATTGAACATGGAGAGCGTAATCCAAGTAAACAAACTATTAAACTCATATGTAAAGAATTCAAAATCAACCAAAATTGGTTAAAAAGTGGAATTGGAGAAATGTTTTCTAATGATCAAGATATTTTTTTAGATGATTTAACCGAACTTAATAGTTTAGGAGAACGTATCAAAAAATTAAGAATTGTACTATGTTTAAGTCAAAGAGAGTTTGGTAAAAGAATTGGCATTGTAAAAACTGCTGTTTCTAAAATAGAAAATGGTGAGAACTCACCTCGTGAACAAACAATCATGTCTATTTGCAGAGTATTTGATGTTAATGAATCATGGCTTAAAGATGGCATAGGAGATATGTTTTTAAATACTTCTAAAGATTTATTTGATCAGTTAGCAAACAAGTATAATCTAAATGAATTTGATATAAAGGTTATTAAAAGATACGTAAACTTCAGCAAAGAACAAAGACATCTTATTAAAGATATCTTTATAAATGAAAAGGACGACTAATCGTCGCCCAATTACTACTTATTTTTTACGTAAAAAGAATTTTTGCACGAATAAGTAGATTTCTTTTAATGCAATGTTACTATGGATATGTTTGATCATATCTATTATGTAACGTCGATAATCATTATTTTTCATGGTTAGACCTCCCCTCTTTTTTTAAATAAAAAATGGTTGGTTTAAATCATAGGCATCACCTCCATTCAAAGGGATGTCATTGAAAAATAATGCGAATTTATTCTAACAAAAGAAATACAATGTGAAAGTATTTTAAAATGTAAATATTCAGATAATAGTATTCGTTTTTTTAGTAACAAATATATAATGGAGGGATAATAAATGAAGAAATTATTAAGTCTAGCATTAATTGGGGCTTTGTCTCTATCTCTAACCGCATGCGGAAATAACAGTTCAAAAGACAATTCATCTTCCAAAGAAACAACCACAACAAAAAAAGAAGAAAAGAAAGAACCTTTGGATTTAACAGGAGAATGGCAATGTGATCCGACTGACGGAACATATTTAAAAGCCACTATTTCTAATGGTGTTATTGAAATTGATTGGGTTTTTGTAGAAGAAAATAAAAGCGCTATATATTGGGTTGGCTCTTATGATGCCCCTACTACTGATACAAATGAATATTCGTGGGTATCTAATAATGACCATGAACAAACTGAAACTTCTATTTTAGCATCAACTGATGAAACAAAAAAATTTACATACAACAATGGTGTTATTTCATTCTCAGCATCTATGCAGGGCGTAAGCAAAACATTTGAATTGAAAAAACAGTAAATAAAAAAAGACACCCTTTCATTGGCCGTGAAAGAGTGCCCGAGTGCTATAATTTTGTTTTGACGACACAAATAAATAGCACTCCTATTATACACTAAAAATATTAGGAGGTAAATATATTATGATTAGAAAAAGAGAGTCTAAAAAGGCTAAAAATGGCTATGTTTATGAAGTGATCATAAAATATAAAGATTTTTCAGGAAATCAAAAGAGAATATCCAAGAGTGGATTTGTAAGAAAAGTAGATGCGGAAAGATATGCTGATGAAACACTATCAAAGATAAAAGAAAATATGCATTTAAAAACTGAAAAGCATACATTTGATGATATATTTCAACTATATATTATCAACGACCCTTTTACCAAAGAATCAACAAAGTATGTTAGAAACTCTGTTTATAATAAGCATTTGAAAGATACAATGGGTAAATGTGATATTTCAAAGATTGATTATGAATATATTCAAAATACATTGAATGAATTCGCCAAAAACAATACAAAGCAAACAATTGAAAACATTTATAAAATCATTAATGGAGTATTTACTTTTGCATATAACAATAACTATATTTCAAGAAAGCCTTACGTGAAACTAAAATTAAATGGTATCAAAACACAAAGTAAGAAAAAAACTATTACACTTGAAGAATTTAATATGCTTATCGATAGATATAAGCATCCTAGAAGAGATAAAATCCTTGAAAGTGATAATTACATAGTCGCTCTCTATATTGGATTATATACAGGTATAAGAATAAGCGAATGTCTTGGTTTAAAAAGAGAAGATGTTGATCTACAAAAAAATATAATTTCAATCAACAAACAAATTCAAAGAGTTGGTACTGAAATAAAAGAAACAACTTTAAAATCAGATGCAAGTTATCGTAGTCTTCCTATCTCAAATGAATTGCATGATATCTTAGAAAAACATTTTAAAAAGTATCCTGAAAGTGAATATGTTGTTTTTGATAAAGATATGAATTATATGAAATCCGAAAAGCTACGTAAGTCACTTGCTCGTTCTTGTGAGAAATTAGGAATTACATTTAACTATCATATGTTAAGGCACATGTTCATAACCCAACTTTACAATAAAGGTGTTGACATCAAAGTTGCTCAATCTCTTGCTGGACATTCAAGCTATCAAACAACTGCAGATATTTATACTGAATTAGATCAAGAAAAAACAGTTAATTTCAACACATCAAATTTATATAATTGAAGAGCAAAAACGGTAAATGCCCTTTTTTAAATTTTCGACACCCTATTCGACACCTTTTTAGCCAAGTTTTAGAAATATACCTATGAGGTAGCTACGAGGTACCTACATCAATTTTAGGGAACATATTGAAAAATCAAGGGTTTCTCATAATAAGTACCTACAAGGTAGCTATGAGGTACCTACGTTTTTTACTGGTGTTATTGGTATGGGTAACAACCCAATGGTTGGAGCTACTGTAGCTGTTGCTGTTGCTATCGAAGAAGCTTGTAAATAATTAGGATTTACCTAAAAAGAGCTAAAAAGTCTTGATTTTATCAAGACTTTTTTAATTTTTAACCATCCTGATTTTTTATTGATTTTCGACAAAAACCTACTGAAACTATATGAGATTCCGACAGGATTTTTCGGTTACTAACGTGTTACTAACAAATCGAATTTTTAACTCTCCTTTTACATAGCTAAATTGAAAGACATTTAGACTATGTGAAAGGAGTTTTTTTTATGTCTAAAAGCAAAGTTATTGCGATTACAAATCAGAAAGGAGGTGTTGGAAAAACAGTGACTTCGATCTCACTAGGAGCTTGTCTTGCCAAAGACAATAAAAAGGGATTGGTTGTTGATTTTGACCCACAAGGAAGTCTTACAAAAGGTCTAGGCTATCGTGATTCAAACTCCTACACTTACAGCATTAAGGATGTTTTATTTAATAAGATTAATGAAACGTATATGAATTACAAAAACGCTATCATTCATACTGATGAAAGTTTTGCTCTACTCCCTGCCAATATATCTTTATCAGGTGCAGATATACAGCTTTCTAATGTTATGAGTCGTGAAACGATTTTTAAAAGAGTCATAGATACTGTTAAAAATGACTATGATTATGTTCTAATAGACAGTAACCCTGCTCTTAATTTATTTACAATCAATGGACTTGTCGTTGCTGATAGTGTCATTATTCCCGTACAGGCTGAACCTTATGCGTGTGATGGTTTAAATGATCTATTTCATACGATTGCTACTGAAAAAAACAAATCAATCCCGATTTAAAGATTGATGGTATCTTGATTACCATGACAGATGCCCGTACCAATCTTTCAAAGCATATCGCCAATAAAGTTCGAGAAAACTACGGTCAGCATATACGCGTATTTAAAACAGAAATACCTCGCGTTGTTAAAACAAGTGAAGCTTCTTTAAGTGGACAGAGTCCTGTCAAGTATGCACCTAACAGCAAATCTACTCTCGCCTATCAAAGATAGCAAAGGAGGTCGAACAAATTGTCAAAAACGTTACCAAAAATAAACACGAGTTCTCTCGATGAGCTTTTTACAATAGAAGAACAGTGACAAAAAGCGAAACTTGAAAAAGTAATGAAAATACCTATTGATGAAATTAAAGATTTCAAAAAGCATCCTTTCAATGTCAGAATGGATAGTGAAATGGAATCCTTAATTGAAAGTGTCTCGGAAAATGGTATTTTAGTTCCTGTTCTCATCCGTCCTAATAAAAAAAAAGACGGTTATGAAATGGTTTCAGGACATCGTCGTAAGTTTGCAATGCAACAGACAGGTGCAACTGAAATTGATGCCATTATTCGTGACCTAGATGATGACCAAGCAACAATCATCATGGTCGATTCCAATATTCAAAGGGAAAATATTCTTCCTACTGAAAGAGGATTCGCCTATAAAATGAAACTGGACGAAATGAAACATCAAGGAAAACGTGTTGATTTAACTTGTGCCCAAGTTGGGCACAAGTCAGGAAAGAAATCTGTAGATACAATCGCTGAAGAGTCCGGAGAAAGTAGAAATCAAATAAAACGCTATATTCGACTTACTTATCTCGTCAAGCCTTTACGTGATATGGTCGATGGAATCAGTGAAAATGATTTGAAAATAGCTTTGAATCCTGCCTATGAACTGTCATTTTTAAAACTTGATGAGCAAAATGACTTGGTTCAATGTATTCAAAACACTTATTTTACACCTTCTCTTGCGCAATCACAAGAATTAAAGCGATTAAGCCAAAGCAACAATCTCAATAAGGATATGATTTATAAAATGCTTTTGATCGTTAAACCTAATAATCAAATATCAAATTTAGATTTTTTATTGAAAGATTATAATACCGCAAAAGGGTAACCTTTGGACAAAGATATAGAAAAATACAGAGACAAAATCGCATTGCGTATGTACAAAAATTTTAAGACAGAAACTTATGAAATATCAGTAGGTTTTAATGAAGATTTTTTTGAAGTACAGAAGATACAAACGGAGTTGAACACTTCTATTTAAACTATGACAATAAATACATAGAAGTAAGCCATGAAGTCTATAATGTATGTCATGCCAGTTATGCTAAAATGAAATATGATCATGATAGAATTACTAAAAAAAGGTTAAATCATATGGAGATATTGATATTGTTTCCCCTTCTGTTTCTAACAAAGACAGAGGTATTGATTATCAATTGTTTTTAGATGAACTTACTAGAAATATAAAACATGATATTCAAATATTAGACACTTTAGATGGATTTGATAAAAAGGATCAAGTGATTGCTGAAATGTATTTTCTTAACAACTGCAAAAAGAAAGATATTGCTGAAAAAGTAGGATTTATCAATATTAAATCGGTAAATAACCAACTTAAAAGAATTAAAGGATTTTTCATAAACAAGTATGAAAATACTTTTTTTAAGATTTTCTTCAATTTTGAATGCCATGAGTATAACAACCTCATAGCTTCTATTATAATCATTGTTGAATAAAGGAAGGAGTGAATCTATTGATAGTATTATAGAAAAAGTATATTATAAATTACACTTATAAAAAAATTGTACGAAAGGAACTTTATATGAAAAATAATAAAAAGAAACAAAGAAAAAAAGATAATAACCATTATAAAAAAAATCGATTAAAAAAATACTTTAATTGTATCGCGAAAGAAAAATTTAAAAAAAATGCCAGTATAATAATATCATTTTTTAAAGTATTCTTATTTTACTTAATTATGATAGGTTCTTTAAAAGTAATTTTATATATTATGTCCTATTTCTTTTCAGCCTTTGAAGGTCAAAAAATTGACTCTTCAATCTTTTATGAAATGGTAATAATTTCCTTCATAATTATTTTAGGTATACTCGCAGTGATACTTATTACAGGATATTTTACTTTAAAATTTATAAAAACAGCCAAAATGAATGACATCAACAAAAATTTATATGAATTAGAATTAACTGAAAAAGCCTATAAACTAGGCTTAGAACTAAACAGACGTAACGAACTAGATGATGAAGATAGAAAAATCTTTGAAAGCATAGTAGTTGAACGAGGAAAAATTATTGAAATTCAAAAAAAAGTAGCTAGTGTCAAAAACACAATAACTAATCCTATCAAAAGAACAATCAAAAGAATAAGTTCTTTTATTTATTCAAATAAATGTCGCCAAGTCTTACTCTCACTAATTGCTACAGTTATACTGCTAACAACTCATGACCTCTGTAAGGTCAACAGCATTTGTAAAACAATAGGTTGTTCTGTTCTTGCAATATTAACACTATCTACGTACCTTAAAAGTGATGATATAAAATGTTCAAAAATATCAGCCTTAATTAATTTGCTTTTTTTAAGTGTCCTTGCATATTTATGCATTGCAATTGTTTGTACAAATGTTAAAACAATCAATGATATTTTTAAACTAAACACAACTCCTATTAATATTTTAAATCTATTTATACAAACTGTTTCTGTAATGTCGATTATGATGTCTTTTTTTAAGGCTCACGAAAATAATTATTAGTATTCAAAAAGGAAACCGCTTTATAAAATGTAGTTTCCTTTTTGTATTTATTAATATTTTACAACTTATTAATAACCAGAATATTACCTATATCAATCAACTTATCTACGATTTTTAGCATCTTTTTATATGTTAAATCTATTTCAGTAACAATTCCCTCTTTATAGATATATTGGTTACTTTCATAATAGACAACTGAAATCATCATTCCTACTTCTATTTCTTTGATTTTCCAGTCAAGTTCATAGAGTTGATCTTATGATAAGAGTGATTTTTCAACAATAATACGTTATTTTTCATGTATCCTTTCTTTAAAACCTGCTGCCGAAACTACTTTTGGAGAAAATAATGAGAAAACTAAAGCAAATGTAAAAGCAACTGCTGTAAATATTCTTTTTTTCTTCATATTCTCTTCCTTTCTTGGGATTGAACGGAGCTAGTATAAAATGTAGATTACAAGCTTGGTTCTATTTATACCAGATCCCCTGTTTGATTGATTTCTATACATACTCATCTTTGAAAAAGATAAATATAGTACTAGTATAAATTTAGTACCAGTTAAATAGAAATATTTCTAAAAAAATGAATTGAAAAATATTCAAAAGAATACTAATCTAAAATGAGAAAAAGAGGTACTAAATATGGCAGGGAAAAAAGTAATAGACAAACAATTTAAATTAGATGCAGTTCAATATAGAAAGGATCACCCTGAATTAACTTTTGAGCAGATAGCAAAAAAACTTAGGAATTTTAAATAGCTCAATCCATAGATGGTGTAAACAATATAGTGATACAAAAAACAAAAATGAAAATAAATATTTGTTTAGAGGATCAGGTAACTTTTCAAGCGATGAAGCAAAAGAACTTGCTCGTTTAAAAAAAGAAAACAGAGATTTAAAAGATGCTGTTGAAATATTAAAAAAAGCTATGAGCATAGTAAGCAGCCAGTAATTGTCCTCTATAAAGCTATTAAAGAATATATAGAAGATAATGCTAAAATCAAAGATGTTTCTATAAGATCTGTAACACAAATACTTGGTGTTTGAAGAAGTGGATTTATAAGTTGGATAAATAGAAAACCTTCAAAGTCAAAGGAAAGAAAAGAAGCTGTAAAAAAAGAAATAAGTGAAATTCATAAAGAAAGTCATGAAATCTACGGAGAACCAAAAATCACCGAAAAACTCAAAGAAAACGAACATGTGATATCTGAGAAAACAGTAGGAAATTACATGCGAGAAATGCATATAAAAGCCCATTATATAAAACCTTGGACAAGAACAACGATTTCCAAAGATTTCTCAAAAAAATTAAGAAACATCTTAAAAAGGGAGTTTGATCCATCATCACCAGACGCAGCATGGTGCTCAGACATTACCTATATATGAACATATGATGACGGTTTTGTTTATTTAACAAGCGTAATGGATTTATTTTCAAGAAAAATAGTATCCTAAGTACTTACAAAAGATATGACGGTAGAATCAGTGCTTGAAGCGATAAAAATGGCACAGGAGCGAAGAAATATCAAAAAACCAGTGATTATACATAGTGATAGAGAAATACAGTTTACAAGTGAATTATATAAAGAAATAACAAAAAAGATGAAACGAAGCTATTCAAAAAAAGTATGTCCATGGAACAATGCATGTATAGAATCATTTCATTCATTAATAAAGAGGGAGTGGTTGAACCAATATAAAATACAAAATTATAATGATGCATATAAGGTGATATTTGAATATATTGAAACATTTTATAATACGGTAAGGATACATAGTCTCTGTAATTATCAAAGTCCAAATCAGTATGAAAGAAATTATGCAAAAAACGGTTAATCTGAAAAGAATATTTCAGTTTAACAAGTACTTTTTCTTGACGTAGTACAATATTTAGAAATAACACAAAGATAAAATCAATATACTTTCTTTTGTGGATATTTAAAGCATACATTATTTCATCATATACTCTGAAAACTGACATATTTTTAATTATTTTCACTTTTTATCTTTGAGCATTCCCTTCTCAATGAAATGTTTAGGTAGTTTAGATATTATCGGCATTATCTTTTATTCATGAAAATAATTATGTCTTAGAAATAGTTGTAATTTCAAAGTATATCTTAAAATTACTATAGAGAGTGCTTTTACAATAGTATTTATATTTCTTACAAACAAAGTAGAAATTAACTAAATTTTGTATATATAAAAATGTGACATCTTAACAATAAGTTCATTTTCATTAACCTATTATTCTTAGTTTATTACCTCTTTTTGCATTATTGTTCTAATTAGTTATTGAATGTTCAAACCATTTATGTATATATTATTGAGTTGAAATATTTTATAATTCTAAAAAATTGAAAGGAGTTTTTATCATGAAAGAAATTTTTTCTATTATATCTAGTTTAATAAAAGATTATTTTGAGGGTGAGTTTCCCAAAAAGAAAAAATCTACTAGAGTCATAATCATTATTATTTCATTACTCTTGACAAAAATGATATGGGATATTTATAGTGGCTATTCAAAAGAACTGAAAATAACAGATGTCATTGTTTCGATGCCACTAACTTCTTTATTTATCGAACTAATCATTCCTGCATTCTTGTTATTATTTTTTGTTGTACTTATATTAAAGCAAACAAAAGAAACTATGCCTGAGAATTTTCCATTATATTACTTTAAAATCTCATGTTGCCTACAAGTTTATTTCTATATTATTTTCATTATTTTAAGGCGCTTAATTTTAAACGAAGCTTTTAGTATTTTAACAGGTATAAGTATTTTTATTTGTATCTTAATTGTAATAAGATTTTTTTCTCTATATTATAGAAATAATGGTCTAATAAAAAAAATAAACGAAGCGCAAGGAGCTAAGCGTAAACGTCTTGAAATAAAATACATATGTCATTTATACATTGCTTATTCCCTCTGTATTTGGTTAATAATTCCTGATTTATCTTTTACATTTCAAATAGTTCTGATAATTGCATTATTATCAGTCGTATCATATGGTAACTTTTTTTCTATTGACAATATTAATTTTATACGCGATTTTGATGATAAGATATTAGAAAAATATTTTTTTCCATATGATAGTCCATTTTATTGTATGTATATCATCCTATGTATTTTGATAATTGGATTCCTATTTTTTAAATTAAATTTTGAAGATGTTGGAAGAAGTGCTGCAACATTTGAAAGCACCTATATGGAAATAAATGCAGGTGTTGAATTTAAATCTCATAAAAATGCTGACGGTTATTTATTATTTAAAACGATCAATAAAAAAAATATTGCAATTGCCTATCAAAAATGTGATGAAGAAGGTAAGGTATCAAAATATGCAAAAGGAAATTATATAAAAATACTTAAAGGATATAAATATGTTGATTTAGATGATTTGGAAATATCTGAACATAACTACACAGTTAAAGCCAGTAAATAGTTATGTATTGAAAAAAGAAGCTCATTTTGAAGCTTCTTTTTAAGTGAACTGCTTTAAACAAGCAAAACTAGAGTTCTCTAGCATTTTTGCTTTTTTTGAATTTTCAATCATAAATTAATTTTCATTTAACTTTAGCATACATTCTTGAAGATATTCAAAAGCAAATTGATCTGCTTTTCTTTCTGTAGGTAGAGACAAATACATTTTACTATACTTTTCCCCTATTTCATCCCATTCTTCCTTATCTTTACAATTGTCGTATTCAAGATTTCTAAAATAAATTAACTCCGCTCTTCGTAGCTCATAATGTTTGATATAATCCTCATCATTATGTCCTTCCTCTATAAATTTTTTGTAAATACGCCAATGACCTAACTCATGCAACATAGCAAATACAGAAAATGAAATATCATTAAAATTACATACTAGAGTAATCTTTCCTTTTATATGAAAATAGTTAATAGGATAATGGTTTTTATAATATTCCAAAACCTCTAAACTATCACATTTTGGAAAATATAATCCTCTTTTCTTGTCAAATCCTTTTTTTAAATAAAGTACGGAAGAAAACTCTATTGATGAATCATCATAATATATATCGACATCTTTTGTATCGATGATTTTTGAAGCTATATCGACTATTTGCATAATTTCTCATTCCTTCCTTCTTCTAGTAAATAAAACTAATTAAATTATTGGTACTTTTAACTTTCTACCCATTTCATCACGACATCTTTTCCATGATGTGCTAATCCTATATAAATGACTTTTCCTTTTAATTCAACATCATATTTTCTTTCTTTGATTTGTTGAATTGCCTCATTTGATAATTGATCAAGTTCTTTTTCTATATCTTTTTTATCTTCTTTAAGATATTTAAATTCTAATACATATGATGTCTTCTTTTCATCTTTTGATTTTAATATCAAATCATTTCTTCCTTTTCCTACTTCCCTATTAGAAATGATTTGATAATCTTTATTTAAACAGATACTCATTCCTAGCATCATCATATGATAACTATTTTCACTCTTTAAATCATGATAGCTTGGTATCATTAAAATACTTCTATATTCTTTAATAAACTTATCTAATTGTTCATTTTTTAGACATCTCATCAACTTATTAAGTTGTCCATCATTTAAAGAAAGATAATACTCTGTAATATTTATAAATTCTCTTTTTACTTCTTCATTTGGAATTTTTATACAATAATAACCATCTGTAATATCTATAACATGATCTATTGTAAGATATCCTGCACTTATAAATAGTCCCCATAGATTAGGTGTATTGGCTACTTCATAAAAGCTCGTTTGTAAATTAACTTCTGTTTCTAAATTTCCATTAATAATGAGTTCTTCATACTGTTCTTTAAAATCATAACTTGCTTCTTTGATGGCATCTTTGATCATTTTATTGGCAGATGTATTCACCCAATAAGGTACAAGCTTTTTATTATCTATATAGTTTAATATTGACCATGGATTATAGATTTCAATATCTCCAATTTTATAGCCATCATACATTTCTTTAACTTCTTTACTTAAAGATAAACCATAATATTCTAATACTTCTTTGACTTCTTGTTCATTAAATCCAAAGTATGTTGCATATCTTTGATCTGTCACATCACATACAACAAGATTATTTAAATCACTAAAGATGTTTTCTTTAGCGACTCTTTGAATTCCTGTAAGCATGGCATATTTGAGACTGTTGGATGTTTTAAGTGAATTATGAAGCAATCCTGAAAGTCCACCTTTTACTTCATCATAGAAACCACCTGTATGTGCTTCTACAAATGGTGTATCATATTCATCTATAAATACCATGACTTCTTTATGATAGTAACTTTGAAGTTTCTCCATTAAGAAAGAAATAGCATCATTGATACCATCTAATGTATTATAATCTTCTAAGTTATTACAAAGATTTTCATATCTTAATTTTTTAAATCCTTTAAGATTTTCAAATACATAATCATATTTATCCCATTGATTTTGTATTTGGGTTTTGATTGTAGTAATAACTGTCATTTTATCTCTTTTTGCATCTGCAAATGAGATAAAGATTGTAGGATATTGATTGATTTCACTTGCATATGGAGTCTTCATAATAAGTGTATCTTTAAAGATTTCTTTTGAATCTTTTGTTATATCAAAGAATTCAGAGAGCATAGACATATTGATTGTTTTTCCAAATCTTCTTGGTCTAGTAATAAGTGTAACATCTGTTCCTCTTTCTAGAAACTCTTGAATCATTAAAGTTTTATCTACAAAATAGTAATTTCCTTCTATTAATCTTGAAAAACTTTTTGTCCCTATTGGTATTTTTTTCATGTCTATCACCCTTTCAATCATACTCTACTACATTATACCATTTTTAATATAAATATACGAAGTATTGGACATTTTTGTTATTATTAAATTTATGATTTTATAATATCATATCTTATTAAATACTGTCATGATTTTTGTAAAATCATCATTCATAAATTGATATCAAAAAATCTCACAACTCTTACTTTCTTAAAATAATATAAAGGCATAACATTTAATACAATTCAAATTGATTCATATTATTTGTTATGCCTTTTATATTTAACTAAAATTATTATTAAACAAGAATCCATTCAATAGATCATTATTTACTTATTCTATTTTTAATCGTATTTTCAACTTCTGTAATACGTGCTACAACTTTTTTTACTTCCATAAATTTCCAAGTTTCTAAATAATCTATAAATTCTTCTGTACCATCTTCTTCTATTTGATCAAGGACACGCATGACAACTTGTCTATTTACATTTTTCATATCAAAAATAACACGAGCATTCTTTTCTTTTATATCCAAACAGAACCTTTGATAAAGCTCTTTAGCATATGTTTCTTTTTCTATCTCCCAACCTTTTTCTGAAAAGACAAATAAAGGAAGTCGCTGATCATATTTAATTCTTAGATAATCATTATCAATCATCCAATCAATACATTTACTAATATCAGCTAATTTTAAATCATGATAATATCCATAAGCCGGACATTCATTGAGCTTATATTCTAATATCTTTTTATCCTTTGATCCCTTTAAGATTTTAGATAGCATAGTTCTTCCACCAGTCGAAATTAATTCATCTGCACCTCTTAAAATCATTTCAATATCTTCCTGTGGTAACTCTTCTATTTCTCCCGTATCTAAAACAACTGGTACTCTATGTACCTTCCTACTCATCATTCTCCTCCAATGCCCATGGAATTGAATAATAAGCTTCATATATTTCATCCTCTATTTGCCAAATAACATCTTCTAAATTATGAAGAATATTTTTTAATCTATACTTCCACATCTCATATAACTCTTTATTATTACTTGCTGCTACTGTAGCACCATTATAAGCATTAGCAAGTGCTTCATAAAAATCTTCACTCATATCTCCATAGTTCATAGTAAATTCAGTTGCACATTCAGCAAAATAAAGTGCTAATTCTCCATACAATCTTCCACAATCATTTAAACATACATTTCTAAATTCTAATAATACTTGTTGCGCATTTTCAAGAGATAATCCTCTTCGAGAATTAAATGTTTTATTTAATTTCTTTTTATAAGTATTAAGTAATTGATCTCCATATGTATCTCCTAGTATTTTTAAATTAACACTTTGTTCTACAAATTGATTAGATATATATAAATTCATAATTAGATGAATAAGTTCATCTTCTGACATATCATGTAGCTTTTTATCTAATGATTTTACTGTTAATTTCTTTACCATTTTAACATCAGCTTTCAATAAAAAAATTTCTTCTATCTCTTTCAAAGTTTATCATTATTATAAGTGTGTTCAATGCTATAAAACTAACAGTAACTATAAGACATCAACAATCTATAAATCTTTGCTTATCTAAGGCTATTTTAGTTTACTAAGTTTTCTATACTTTTAGCATATTTATGATAGACAAAGTTTTTATATTCTTTCCAATGAAATTAAAAATATTTTCTTTATATTTTCATTTAAATCATCATTAATTTCTACATAGCTTAGCCCTAAAGAATATTTGCAACCAATGCTGGTATTTCATCTTCTGTTAAAAACCACTTATCAAATTTAACGTAATCATATCCTCTTCCATTTACTTCTTCATATGTTTTATATTTTCCCCCATAGAACTGATATATCAAAGACTTTATTAATAATCCGCAAAACAATTGTGGCTCTACTTAATTTCACAGAAAGTTTTTATAGCCATATTTTCAAAAATCCCTACTGGATCATTCATGTATTTTCCTCCTAACATCTAATCCAATAACTCAATTTACGTTAACTAATCCGATGTTATAAGTTTTAACCTCTTATTTTCGTAGTAACTATGTTTCCATATAATAAAGCTAGGCCTTTTCGAAAGTTAAGTTACTAATCACAACTTCCGAAAAAAACCGAAAACAAGCTGTCCACACATGAAATACTTAGGCTATATCCCAATATGCTCATAAGTGCTTATAAATCTCTATTATTATATAATCTATACCAATTTCATCCTTTCAATTATATGTATGCTAATTAGGCTATTTTTTTGTATACCCCCAATTTATATAAGTTTCTTTTGTGTAACAATGTTTCGAACCAGTGAGAATATTATTCCCAGTACTATGAACGGAAAATTGTGATATAGCACACATTATTGCCTTTTCCTTAAATGGAATGTGTATGCACTTAGCAGACCCTTCGCTGATTCTTTCCTTTAATGCTTTAGGCCATTTATTTTCTAATTCATCGTCAACTCCCCAAATAGCTCCATATCCAGTATAAGCAATAATTAAAGGTATTTTATAATAATCAACAGCTTTTTCTATTTCAAAATTGAGTAGTCCTCTATCATAATTTGTATCATCAGAAATAATTAGCAACATATTTTTTGAATTTTTCATTCTTTCCAACAAACGTTTTTGCAATGTTTGTTTTGAACTGTTATCCATAACTTGATAGGTTTTTAAATGACTATCACTAAAATTAAGTTGGTGATTACTTGAATTATTCCAACTTTTTAACAACGCATAGTATTTCAAATCTCCTTGTGTTGGATCAGTAGTTCCATTACCATCAAACGCAACATATGTTCCATTTCTATACACCATAATTATTGTCCTCCTATTTTATATTCATAATTGCAACCTGATTCTTTATATCATCTCTAATGACGATGTGTATATCACAATTAATTTCAGTTTTATTAAGTTTAAATGAATTTATTAAATATGATATCACATCATGTTGTTCCTTTTTTGTTCTTGACAATCCAGTACCAACAACTGGTATCACAACTGGAAATCCTTCTGATTCCTCATTACATGCTTCGACTAATTTTTGAACAGCCAAAGCATAATCCTGCATCGTAGTATGTGCTTTTAAATTACTATCAAATGTGCTCAATGCCCAAAGTAAAAAATGCTCATTATTATCTCCTGCTAAATCAATAACAGTTCCAACTGGAAATCTTTTTCGATTTCCAACAGTTTTTTTATTTTCACTTAAATATTCATATTCTTTATTTTTAAGCAATTGTTGTATTGTTGAATTTAATGAAACTTCGGTATATATTTCTTCCTCATAAAAATGTTTAAATACTTTTCCATGAAGTGTACGCTCAGAAATAAGATGATTATCAATAATAGTATCAAAACACCTGTTTACAGGAATAACTATATTTCTACGTTCTTCTGGAACAAGAACTTCATTTTTATCAAATAAATCTCCATATTGTAAATATAATTTATGACCACTATTTGCATCAATAACAACATACCTCTTTTTTTTAATTAAAATTATTCCAACTATCAAAAAACAAACAATCAACAAGATTAAAAAAACTCCTAAACTAATTCCAATTCTTATCCAAATGTTAAGTGTATCTGACAATATTTCATCAAGCGGAACTAACGTTCCAATAAAGCCAAAAAAAGCATACAATCCGCCTATGACAGTTATTGCTATTTTAAAAATATACTTTCTATTTATCCATATTTGTTTCATAGACATCCTTCCTTTCATAAAAATATACTATTTCTTGAACTATATTTTTTTACTTTTGCTCTTTTTTCTATTTTTGAACTTTTATCACATTATTCCTCTACTATTTTTCTTTTCCTGTAGGCAAGAGTATTGTTCTCTTTTCAAGCTCCTTAACGATATCTAAAACGCTTTATCCACCAAGATATAGTTCAAAAATTGATTTTTGCTGTTTCAATCAGGCTATTTTCAAATATCTTAATAGGTCTTTTACTTTCTTTAACACTAGAGTATACTCCCATGTATGATTCTTCTTCACTGATTCATTCAATGTATAAACAAGTATTTCATCATAGTGTATGTGTGATTTCTAAATCAACAATTCATGTAACCTATTTACTAGAAAAATAAAATAATCTTTAGAAGCAAAGATAACTCAATTGGCCATTGTTGTTCTAGATAGCACCAATCCTAATTGTTTCCATTTTGCTTCTTGTCTATAGTAGTATATGACTAACATATTTATCAATGATTACTTGATATACAATGTTTGACAATGTAAATAAGTGTGGAATAACTGGTTTAGGTGTTTCTGATTTAAACATGACATCTATACCATTCTTTCTACAACAACGTCATTCATATGTTTTTTATAAATATCTTTTACATATATTCTTTCCTTTTAATCAATATTGTCAACTTTCTTTGTATATTTAAGTTTACCTAATTTAATATCAACTATTTTTTTATTTCTTCTTATCTCTAGTATATAAAATATCTTTAAACAGCTCTATTTCACATACGTTTTACTTCATTAAAAAGAGAAAATTAATCTTTAGAATAGGCTAGTTTTCACTTTTCGTACCAAACAGTTTCTTCTTTAAATATACATTTTTCACGCAAAAGAGCATTGTTGTCTACAATATTCATTGTCAGCTTTCAAACTGTCAATAGTATTGTTTAAAAATTCAATAACAATATTTTGAGATGTAATCATAGCTTTTAGTTCTTCAATAGATTGTGATGTTTTTGTAATTACCAAAGCTAAATTTTCAACTAAGCCTGCAGTAAAATTAGCCATCGAAAACACTTACATTTCACATATCTATCATACCATAAACAGGTCTATATTCCTATGAAAAGAGGAATTTACAATACAACTTGTAGATAGCTCATTTTAATGGTTTTAAATTGCTTAATAGACAATCATTCAAGTAATCACATAAAATTGTTGAAATGTAATTTTTCAAGCTTTAGATTCACTTCTAGGACATTTGAACTTTCCATTTATAAAACAGGATAAATCTATTACCTTTCCCTATACAGTATCTTCACAATTCTTGAATCTCTTTCACAAAAAAAGAAACACAGAATCAGAAAACGGATTAAAATTGAAAATATGTTGAACGATAGCTGATAAACCATCAATTTATTTGTGCATATCTATATAACCTACAACTATGTAGATATGTTCAGCTTTTGAAATATTTCTTATCATAACAGAGATTACAAGAGAAGTTCAATAGATGAATAAGGTATATTGGAATCAAGTTTGATTTTAACACTAGCTTTGATAATAATTATTTTTTCATCATACTTGTCTATCAACAAACATAAAAACAATCTTATTTTCAAGTTCATTTTTATTATTTAAATGATTGTATAAAATACTTTTGATCTTTTGTTGACATTTGTAATAAGTTGATAATATTTTAATATTATTTCTTTCACAAAAATCTTGAATAGATAATTACTTCCTTTAAACTCTTTGATTTTCAAATACTAGAACTTACATTTTTCATTTTGAATTAATTTTTGTATAATCTTAGAGAATATAAAAAACTATAATATAGTTTGATAGTCTCCATATTCCATATTATAGTTTTGATAACTAAAAATAAAAATTCATGTAAATTTCATTGGCTACTGCCTGCTTTCCTGTTCAAAATCAAGCAGTAATTCAAATAAAAGAGATATCCTAACAACTTACGACAGCTGCCTATCCCCCATTAATAAATAAATCAAAAAATTTATTATAAATTTTATATCTGATTTTTGATTATCCGCATAAACACTATACTTTCAAGCATT
>OCHC01000265.1_pt1 | contig 64864 bp, 69 predicted proteins | sample 1538641 | NCBI WGS metagenome assembly OCHC01 (sample SAMN04571714, study PRJEB22368) | human gut metagenome | biome: human gut; material: stool | host: Homo sapiens | place: Luxembourg | collected 2012-08-17
ACGCCGCGGCCGCGAGCACGACGGCCGGCGCGACCATCACACTGCAGGGCGCAGACGGAGCAAGCCTGGCCGGCCACACGTTCGACGTGTACCGGATCGGCACGTACACGGACCAGATCCTGAACGGCACGCGGATCAGCAGCCTCGGCGTGCGCGGCGACACGGCATCCAACGCGTGGGCGGCCGACGCGATCGGCATCGCCAACGCTTACGATCCAAGCACGGCCGACGACATCGCCAAGGTGTACGGCTATGATGACGCGGGCAACATCGCCAACATCAAGATGGACTCCCAGGCCAGGCAGTTGCGCAACATCAGCAAGGCCCTGGCCCAGTCCTCGAGGCGGCCGGCCGCCATCCAGGGCGGCGCGAACCTGACGACCACCCAGTCCACGCTGACGATCAACGTGCCGGCCGAGGGCCTCTACTACATCACGGATTCGGAGGGCAACCCGATTATGATCGGCACGAAATCCGGCAACGCGAACATCATGAAGAACGACGCGAAGGACCCGCAGTGGCGGACCCTCGGCACTGCGGTCGTCAAGTCGAAGAGCGTGAGGGGCGACAAGAAGGTCCAGGTGTCGCGCGACGGCACCACGGTAGGCAAGGACGGCACCGCCTCCGATCCGGTCGGCGTGACCGTCGGCGACACCGTCACCAACACGGTCGAGGTGACCGTGCCGAACAAGCAGGCCGCCTCCGCCGTCAAGTTCAAGCTCATCGACCAGCCGAAGGGCCAGACGTACGTGAAGGGCTCGCTGAGCGTCCGGTTGAAGAACGCGCCGCAGACCGACATCACGGCCGACGCGATCGTCTACGACGGGACCACGCAGAACAACGCGAAAAGCATCCCCGGCGACCCGACCCTGAAGACCGCGGACAACAAGCCCGCAGACCCGGATCTCGCGATTCCGGCCGGCGGCTGGGGCATCGACGGCAGGAACCTTCTCGACAAATACTCCAACAGGACGATCGTCATCACCTACCGTATAACCGTCGACAAGGCCAGCGTCACCGATCCGGCGGCCAACACCGTCCACACGTACGGCACGTTCACCGACGGCATCCGGTTCACCACGATCACCGACCAGGACAAGGTCGACATCAAGGCCTACGACTTCACGTTGAAGAAGGTGGACGCGGGCAACGTGAACACGCTGCTCGACGGCGCCCGGTTCCAGATCCAGCGCAACGGCAAATGGATGAAGCTCGACCAGAACACCGGCAAATGGTCGGACGCGGCCGACCAGGATTCCGCCAGCGTGTTCATCACCGGCGACTCAAACCATGACGGGACGGTCGACAACAGGGACGACGCGAGCCAGAGGGGCCTCATCCGGTTCAAGGGGCTCGGCTACGGCACGTACACGGTCACCGAAACCCGGGAGCCGGCCGGCTACGCCAGCTACGCGAAACCGACGTTCACCGTCACCATCGACGACGCGGGCACCAGCATCCAGTACAGGGGCACCGGCACCGTGCCGAACCTGACCAGCAGGCTGGACAACAACACCGTCCAGGTCAAGAACGTCGCGAACCTGACCCAACTGCCGCAGACCGGCGGCGTGCTCGCGTTCGCGTTCTGGCTGGCCTGCGCCATGCCCCTGTTCGCGATCGGCGGCACCATGGCCGTGCGCGGCGCGCGCAACCGCCGCGACGCGCTGACGCTCACGCATGACGGCGGCAATCCGGCCGCCTGACACATGTCCCGGCCCTCCAGGCCGGGGTTCCGCCGATAGGGGGCGGGGTCGCGTCCCCTATCGGCCTCTCATCACCGAATGATTCTTTTTTATCCGGCTCGCCGCAAGGGGTTCGTACGGGTCTTGGCCCATCCGTCGGAAGACATTGCGAGGGATAAGGAAAGGAACACGATAGATAATGCGAACATGGCTGAAACGGATGGTCGCCGGCATCGCGTCGGCGGGCACCCTGATGGGCGGCGGGCTCCTGATGGCGGGCACCGCGAACGCGGACGAGATCCGCATGCCCGACATCGGCAAGACCATCACGAGCCTGACGGCATCGGCCGCCACGACGTATCCAAGGGAGCTCGTCAACGGCGGATTCGACTACCTGCCCGACGGCGGATGGAAGACCGTTGACGCGCCAAGCTACATGACGAACGCATACACAAGCGTCGACCCGAACAACGGCCAGTACATGAGGAACGCGAAACACTCCGACGCCGATCTCGCCTCCTGGGTGGACTGGCCCGGTTTCGACCAGTCCAAATTTGCATGGAAGACCGACCAGAAAGGCGGCCACGACCAAGGCGGATTGAAGGACCGCGCGGAAGCGGTCGAACTCCAACAGGACAGCATGGACGGCAACACCTACGCGGAAATGGTCGCCTCCGAACCCGGACGCACCATCTACCAGAACCTCGCCACCATCCCCGGCACACTGTACAAGATCCGGTTGAAGCACACCAGCCTGTGCAAGGACAACGTCGACCAGATGCAGGTCGTCATCAACGGCACACCCATCGAGATGACCCGAGTGGCCGCGAACGGCAAGGCCGGCGACAAGGTCGGCGAGAAGTCCAAGACCATCGGCACGAGGGTCACGAACGAGAACCGCTGGCATCATTCCGACCAGTGGGAGACCTATGAGGGCTACTACGTCATCCCGGACGGGCAGACCACTACCCGGTTCGGTTTCAAGGCCGTCAACTATCTCGACCCCACCAAGGGCAATCTTCTGGATGATGTGACCTTCGCCCGCGCCTACAAGCTGTCCTACGACAAGAACGCGTCGGATGCGACCGGCAAGGTCCCGTCCGACGAGACCACCGACACCGTCAGGCAGACCAAGGCCAGGACCACGGGAACCGTGAAGACAGTCGCGGACGAGAACGTCCGGTACGGTTCCCTCGCTAATGGCGATTTCTCCTACCCCTCGTTCTCCGACATTCAGGAGAACGAGCAGGGAACCTATGCCGATCTGCGCACGTTCCTCAAATCGGATGACGGCACGCTTTGGCACAACATGTCCGTCACCGATCTTTCCAAGTACGGAAAGATCGGGCAGATCCCCGGTTTCGACTCTTCCAGGTTCGCATGGTCCAGTACCGAGAACGGTTCAAGGGTCGAATTGCAGCAGGATCGCAACACCAAGAACACGTATGCGGAGATCGTCGCCCAACAGGACAACACCAGCATCTACCAGAACGTGTCCACCGGCAACGGCGGAGTACTGTACAAGATCCGGTTGAAGCACGCCAGCCGCCAATCCTCCCATGCCGACAAGATGCAGGTCCTCGTGGGCTCCGACACGGCCCACGCGACGCCTGTGGAGATGACCCGCGTCACCTCTAACGGCCATGGCGACAAGGTGGGCGGGAAGTCCACGACCATCACCACAAAGGTATCCAACACCGATCCCCGAGACCATGGCAGCCAGTGGGAGACGTACGAAGGCTATTACCAGGTGCCCGAAGGACAGAAGAACACGGTATTCATGTTCAAGAGCCTCGAAGGGTTCAAAGAGTATGAGACCCTGTCCGGCAACAACGTCGGCAATCTCGTGGACGACATCGAATTCTCCCGTTCCTACAAGTTGACCTACGACAAGAACGCGTCCGACGCGACCGGCAAGGTCCCGTCGAATCAGCGCGGCAAGGAGAACGCCGTCGAGCCCGCCGAATCGAAGACTACCGGAAACGTGAAGACGGTGGCGGATAATACGTCGAATCTGCCGGACCATCTGGTGAACGGCACGTTCGATTATCGCGGCAACGAGATCATCAACGAGAACCAGAGGGTCTACGGCGACACAACCTACCTCGCCATAATCAGCGCGAAGACCGGCATCATCGGCAACCCGCTGCACAGCAAGCTCGACAACTGGGATTCCGGCAAGTTCGGCTGGAAATCCAACGACGCCACCGCCGGTGCCGACACCGTCGAGGTGCAGCGCCGCAACCACACCCCGTATCCGACCAACGCGGGCAACGTGTGGGGCGAGATCGCCGCAGCCAAGCGAGGCAAGTACATCTACCAGGACATCGCCACCACGCCCGGCGTCGTGTACAAGTGGAGCCTCAAGCACGCGTCCCGCAACGCGGGCCAGGACGACAGCATGCAGGTCATGATCGGCGAACCCGGCAAGACCGTCGCACAGCAGGCGACCCGCACCACATCCAACGGGTCGGACAAGACCGGCAGCGTCGGCACCACGATCACCACGCACGGCACCGCGCAGGACGGCAAGTGGGAGACCTATACCGGCGACTACCTCGCCACCTCGACCACGACCCGCTTCACGTTCAGGAGCGTCAGGGACTCCAACGGCCAGGGCCTCGACTTCACCGCCGAAGGCAACTGCGTCGACGACCTAAGCTTCGACAAGGCGTACAAGCTCTCTTACGACAAGAATTCTTCGGACGCGACCGGCAGCGTGCCATCCAATCAATACGGCAAGGAGAACACCGTACAGCCCGCCAAGTCCAAGACCACGGGCAGTGTCGGACTCGCGGCTGACAAAACCGCTTCCGGCCTGACGGTGCATGATCTAAAGAAGAACGACAAGGGCAAGGTGCCCTCCAGTTCGAAGGCGGATTCCACGCAGCCGGCCGCGTTCAAGGCTCCGGACGCCAAGGTGGAGACCATCGCCTCCAGGGCCGCGGGCGACGAGCTGGCCGTGAACGGCGGGTTCGACACCCCGAAGTGGACGATCGCCAAGGAGGGGCAGGGCCTGCCCTGGGTGTATGTGACGCCCAATAAGGGCATGATCCGCTCCTACGCGCAGGCCATGGCCGGACAGACGGGCGTGAAGGCCGGCGGCCTGACCGCCGCCACGTTCGCTTGGCAGGACGTGGACGCCACCGGCGGCAACCAGAACTTCGAACTACACCGGGAGAGGGACGGGAACACGGCCGCCGACGTGCATGCGGGCCGTACCGTCGCCCAGACCGTGAACACGACGCCCGGCGCCAGCTACACGTTCAGCATCCGCCACTCCGGCCGCTCCAAAGGCAACGCGGGCGGCGTGACCCTGCTCACCGGCCCCGACAAGGATCATCTCACCCCAGTCAAACTGACCCGCACCACGGTCTCCAAGACCGGCCAGAAGTACGGGGACAAGACCGGCGATGTGGGAACCGTCGCCTACACGCACTCCGATTCCATGGACGCCACCGAGGGCGGCCACGATCCGTGGGATCATTCCGACGATTGGGAATCCTACGAGGGCACGGTCGTCATCCCAGCCGGCCAGACCAAGACCATGATCGCCTACAAGGGCTTCGACCGGGACGGAGCGGATGCGCGCGCGGACAGCATCATCGACGACCTGAGCTTCCGCCTCTCCTACAGGCTCGGCTACGACGGGAACGGCGGAACCGGCCAAGTGCCCTCGCGCACCGAGACGGGCAGGACCGAAACCGCCGCATCCGGGACGGATGGCACGGTCAGGCTTGCGGCCGACAAGAGCGCCGGACCGGAATCCGGAACCATCGCGGACGACCGCAGGGTGCCGACCGACACGACCGCCAGACAGGATGACGGGACCAGCCAGCGGACGATCACCCGATCCGACGGTTCCGTGCGCGTGGAGACCATCGCCACGACGGGCGCCGTATCCGGCTGCCAGGTCTACTATCCGGCCGGCACCAGGATCACTTTGGCGACCGCGAAGGCCGACTCCGACTGCTGGGATTCCAGCCAGATCAGCAGGACCAACCGCACGTTCTACGGTTGGAGCGCGAACACGGACGCCAACGACAGGGACGTGCCCGTCGGCGACACCATGGACCGGAACACGCTGAACGCGAACGTCAGGACGGAGATCGTCATGCCCGCCAGGGCGAAGACCGTATACGCATTGTGGGCCATCAACCCCACCCTGTCGTACAGCGTGAACGCGCCCGCCGGCAGCAACGCGCCCGGCACGCCCGCATCGCAGACCGTGCCCTACGACACGGCCGCCGCCGACAAATCCGGTTGGGCGGCCGGCGACACGGGCAAGATTCCCGGCTACCGGTTCGACGGCTGGTACACGGCCCCGAACGGCGGAAACAAATACGATTTCAACACGCCGCTCACCAACAACGTGACCGTGTACGCGCACTGGGTCGGCAACGGGTACACCGTCAGATTCACCGGCAACGGGGCGACCGGCGGCAACACCCCGGATCAGGCGTTCCAATACAACATCGGCCAGAACCTGCGCCGGAACGGGTTCGTCCGCGACGGGTACACGTTCGCCGGGTGGAAGCGCGCCGACAACCAGCAGGCGTACGGCGACGGCCAGTGGGTCACGAACCTGACCACGCAGCCGAACGGGATCGTCACCATGGTCGCCCAATGGTCGGCCAACGAGGCCCACATCCGCTACAATCCGAACCCGCCCGCGGGCAAGACCACGGGAGGCCAGGGCACCCCCAACTGGGATGGCCACACCGGAGACACGCCGACCATCGGCCAGAACGGCTGGACGATCGACGGGTACACGTTCGCCGGCTGGGCCACCAGCCCGGACGGGAGCGGCGCCAGGTACGCGCCGGGAGCCAGGTGGACGGCGAACGGCACGCTCACCCTGTACGCGCAGTGGACGCCCGGCCAGGCCGGCCTCACCTACGACGGCAACGGGGCGACCGGCGGCAAGACCGACCCGCAGACTGGCAAGACCGACGAGAAGATCAACGTGCGCGACAACGGATTCACCCGCGACGGCTACACGTTCGTCACGTGGAACACTCAGGCCGACTGCAAGGGCAATGCAGTGAAACCTAACAGCGAGTGGACGTTGCGTGGTTCCAGCACCCTATATGCCTGCTGGGCCGGTAACGCGCAAACCCTCACCTATCACGGCAACGGCGCAACCGGAGGCAACACGGCGGCACAATCCGGCAAGACCGGTGACGAACTGACCACAAACGCCAATGGTTTCACCCGCGACGGATACACGTTCGTTCGTTGGGACACCGCCAAGGACGGTTCCGGCACCGCATACGGCGAAGGCAAGAACGGCGTCAGCCAGTACGTGATGAAGCCAGCAGGCAACGACCTGTACGCCATCTGGAAGGCAAACCCGGCAACCATCCAGTACCGCAACGACTGGCCGAACACCACAGGCAGCACACCCGACACCACCGGCAACACCGGCGACACGGTGACCATCAGCCAGAACAGCTTCGACCGTCCAGGCTACACGTTCACCGGCTGGAGCACCAGCAAACGCGGCGACCCAAGCCTGCAACCGGGCGACAAACACACGCTTGAACCGAGAACCACCACCGTGTGGGCCCAATGGAAGGCCGACCCCGCACACCTGGTGTACAACAGCAACATCGGAACCGTCGGCTCGGAAACCAAGACGGTGGACGGTGTTGTCGACCAGACCGTGAAGACCATCACGAACCCGTTCGACCGTCCTGGTTACACATTCTCCGGCTGGAACACGCAGGCCGACGGCAAGGGCAAGGCATACGCCACGGGAGCCGACTACGTGCTGACGGCCAACGACAAGTCCACGCCGAAGAACACCTCCGTGCTCTACGCGCAGTGGAAAATCAACGGTGCCAGCCTGAAGTTCAACCCGAACGGCGGCATCGGCCATGTCGATGACGTGACCGGCGACGCCTTCTCCACCGTCACCATCCCCGGTGACGCGAAGGAGCCGAAGATCACCCGACCCGGCTACCGGTTCGTCGGATGGAGCACGGAGAAGAACCCGCCCGCAGGGAGCACTTTCCTGCAGCCGGGCGAAGGCAAGGTCACACTGCCCGCCGAAGGCAGCACCACCGTGTACGCCCAGTGGGAGCCGAGCCTGACCACCCTGCCGTTCACGGGCGGACAGGCCCAGGTGCCGACCATCTGGCTGTACGCCGGATTCGCGCTCATGCTGATCGCGCTCGGCGTGATGATGCCGATGCTACGCATGCGCATGGCCGCAACCAAGCGCACCGGTAAGCACATGCCGATCACCGGCGGAAAGCACGCGAAGTGACGGCAGCGGCCGAAACCGACGTGTGGGAGAGCGTCGCGGATGCGGTCCGCGACAAGCGGGCGCGCGACAATCGCGCCCGCCGGCTCGTCCGCCATTCCCGGATCTACGCGGTCGCCGCAGTCATCTGCCTGATCGCGGGCATGGTGCTTGTCGCCATGCCCCGCATCCAGCAGACGCTCGGCGACCGCGCCGTTGACGAGCAGGCGCGATCCGTCAGCCAGACGGCCGCGCTGTTTCCGGAATCCTCCCGTCAAAGCGTCATCCAATCTGCCATCGCATATAATCAGCGTCTTTATGAAGGCGGTCAGCCACAGATAGGCGAACCTGTGTTCGATGGGAAGACCGAGGGCAATTTCGAGGGCGATGCCGAATACCGGCGTCAACTGTCCGTGAATGGGTTGGATGCCATGGGTGAGATTCTGATTCCGAAGATCAGCGTCGACATGCCCATCCTCCACGGAGCGGGTCAAGATGTGCTCGAACATGCGGCCGGCCATCTGGCGGGCACCAGTCTGCCTATCGGTGGCAAGAATACGCGCGCCGTAATCACCGGTCATTCGAATCTGAAAGGCGCGACCCTGTTCACCCGGCTCGGTGAACTCGAAGACGGCGACCCGTTCTATATCAAGGTCATGGGTAACACGCTCGCCTATCGAGTCACCAGCAAACGCATCGTCTCTCCTACCGACACGAAATCGTTGCGTGTCCATAAGGGGAAGGACGAGGTCACGCTCCTCACCTGTACGGGGCAGGGCAATACGCTGCGACTGCTTGTCACGGGGGAGCGCAACAGCATGCCCGATCAGGCCCCCTTGCCCGGAGATGCCACGGGGGACGTAAAAAAGGCGGCTTTTGTTTCGGGCGTCACCGTGACGGGGATATTGGCTGTCGGATTTTCGCTTTGTCGCAGTCGGCGTGCCGTGGGTCATCATATAGGTTTGCCACAGACACATGATAGTGACAATTTGCGTTAGTAAAAAAAGGTGTTACTATATGTTTGTGAAACAAAAACACGTAATCTCCCGACATCGGGGTAAACCCGAAAAGGAAGACACATACACGAGAAAGAAGAAACTCCCCATGACACACGGCATCACCAAGATCACAGTGGCAACCACCGCCGTGATGGCAACCCTTGCCGCTCCGGCAGTCGCAATGGCCGACGAAACCACAACCACCGGCGACCAAACCAATCAGGCAATCACACAGGCCCAAGACAGCATCCAGCAGGCACAGCAGAGCACCACCGAAGCCAACCAGGCCATCGCACAGGCATCCCCGACCGGCGTGACCGAAGCACAGGCCAAGGCCGACGCCGCCGCAGCCGCACTGGACACCGCCAAGCAGAACCTCGACGCCGCCGCCGCCCAGCAGCAGACAGCCGCAAACAACCAGCAGCAGGCGCAGGCGAACTACGACGACGCCAATAAGGCCCAGCAGCAGGCCGCACAGGATGCGACCGGCACGGCCGACAAGATCGCCGCCGCCCAGCAGGCCGCGAACGACGCGTCCAACGCCATCAATGACGCCAGCAAGGCCATGCGGCAGGCCTCCGATGACCAGTCGAAGGCAGAAGCCGACAAGCGGACCGCACAGACCGCGAAGGATGAGGCCTCCGCCGAATCCGCCTCCCATCAGAAGGACGCCGACAAGGCCCAGACCGATATTGATGCGGCCGACAAGCAGGCCACGGACGCGCAGAAGAAGGCCGATGACGCAGATACCGCCATCAGTGATGCGCAGAAGAAGGCCGGCCGGGCCGACGCGGACGCAAAGAAGGCCGCGGCCGACAAGGCCGCCGCCGAGAAGGAGCTGGCCGCGGCCAAGCAGCAGCAGGCCACGGCGACCGGCGACAAGACGAAGGCCGACGAGGCGGTGAACGTCGCGCAAGCCAAGCTGGATGCGGCCAGGCAGGCCGAGGCCAAGGCGCTTGAAGCCAAGCGGAAGGCCGATGCCAAGGTCGAGCAATTGTCCAAGGATGATGGAGGTCTTTCCGACCTGGCCGCGAAGCTCAAAGCGGCGAAGAAGGCCGCAGCCGACGCCGCCACCGCCCAGCAGAAGGCGGAACAGGCGCAGAAGGATGCCGACAAGGCGGTGTCCGACTCCTCTTCCAACGCCGAGGCGAAGCAGCAGGCCGCCGCCGATGCCAAGAGCGAGGCCGACGCCAAGAAGGAAGCGGCAGACGAGGCTCAGGACAAGCTGTCTCAGGGCGCAGTGGCCTACTTCGGCGACAAGGGTGCCTCTCAGGCAGTCAAGGTTCTCACCGATCCGACCGTCACCGAGTATCTTGACGCCATTCATAATGGTGCCAAGGGTGATGCGACCACGTTGGACAACATGATCGAGGCCCTGAAGTTCATCCAGGAAGCCAATCAGCTTCGCGCGAAGGAAGGCCTGCAGCCCCTCAAGGTCAGTGACACCCTGATGGCACAGGCCATGGCGGATGCGGATTATGCCAACAACAACGTGAACCATCCACTTCAATTCCCCGCCAGCGAAAACCTCGCCTGGGGTTACACTGATCCCTTTAAGGGCTGGTACGACACGGAGAAGTCCATGTATGAGAAGGACATGTCCGACGGTGTCCTGGATTGCAAGGCCTCGGACGGCAAGCCCGTCAAACCCTGCGCTTATGGCCATTACACCACGCTGGTCAACCCCGATTTGACCCTCACCGGTTTCGGCGTCAGCCAGAACGGCAACATCACGGGTATCGGCGGGAACACCCATAGTCAGCTGTTCACCGAAAACGCTAACGGAATCGGCTCCGACGCGGGCCGCATCATGAACGTTGACGCATACCTGACTGATTTGACTGCCTACCGTGATTCCCTGACCGGAGCCGACGCCGCATACCAGACCGCATTGTCCAAGAGCAAGCAGGCCGCACAGGACGCTTCCGATGCGGCCAAGGCGCTGGCCGCCGCCCAGCAGTCCGCACGGAAGGCCGCTGAGGAAGCCCGGCAGGCCGCGCAGAAGGCCAGGGATTTGCAGGCTGCCGCCGACGAGGCGCAGAAAGCGTATGACGAGGCCGTGAAGGCGAACGAGGACAAGGCCAAGGCGTTGGAGGAAGCCAGGAAGGATCAAGCCGATAAGAACGCGGCTTATTCCGCCGCCCAGCAGGCCACCAAGGAAGCCCGGTCCGGAGCCGACGCCGCCACCGACGCCCAGACCGCAGCCCAGACGGCAGTGGACAAGGCGAACACGGCAGTCGCCGCCGCACAGGCGAAGATCGATACCGCCGACAAGCTGACCCAGACCGCCGCCAAGAACAAGACGGATGCGGAAGCCGCGATCAAGCAGGCGAACACGGACAAGACGAAGGCCGCAACCGACCTGGCCGCCGCCAAGGCAGCCAAGGCCGAGGCCGAGAAGGCCAAGCAGGCCGCGCTCGACGCCAAGACCGTTTCCGACGCGAAGGTTGAAGCCGCCGCCAAGCAGGTCAAGGCCGCCGACGAGGCCATCGCCGACGCCAAGGCCGCATACGCGAAGGCGAAGGACGACCTCAACACGGCCACCGGCAAGCTCAACGACGCCCAGAACACCATCAAGCGTCTGCAGAACGCCGAGGAGAACCTCAAGAAGGCGAACGCGAAGCTGGCCGACGCCCAGGCGAAGCTCGACGAGGCGAACAAGGCCAAGGATGAGGCCGACAAGGCATACGAGAAAGCCAAGGCCGACTATGACGCCAAGCTCGCCGACAAGCAGGCGTCCGACAAGGAGCTCGCCGCCGCCAAGAAGGCCGAAGCCGAAGCCCAGAAGAAGGCCGAGGAGGAAGCCAAGAAGCAGCAGGAAGCCCAGAAGAAGGCCGACCAAGCCAAGAAGGATGCCGAAGCCAAGAAGCAGAAGGCCGAACAGGCCAAGAAGCAGGCTGCAGGTGTGACGAACAATGGTCTGGCCTCCACCGGATCGGACACCACCGCAATCGCCACGCTGGCGGCGATCATGACCATCGCCGGTGCTGGCTGCGTGCTCGTGCGTGTACGTTCCGCCAAGCATGCCGATGGATGGCATGCAGTCGAGGACTGATTCTCACCGCACCAAACGTGTTTTGCCCGCCTTCGACCCGAAACAGGGGAGAGGCGGGCAAAACCGTATTCCCACATACCGAAGCAAAACGGTAGCTTCTTTTGTTACTATCAGAAAAAAGTCAGTGAATTGCGTGAAAGGGTCTGGCTATGAACGATGTGGGCCATGCGCCACTCCCAGGCGACGTGCTGCTACACCAATACCTGCAACCAAACAACATCACCATGTACCGTCTGGCGAAAGCCATGAACCTGCCACAAACCACCATCAGTGGAATAATACGCGGGAAAAGACGCATCACCACAAGCCTCGCATACCATCTCGCCTACGTGTTGGGCACATCACCGGAATACTGGCTGGAATTGCAGATGAATTACGACATTGAAAACTACGACAAATTCAACGAAAGCGGACTGACGGTCCTCATTGATAATACGGTCGGCGACACTGTCCAATCAGAACGATGACGAGCAGAAGAATCCGCTAACGCCAGTTTCGTCCATGTCCACTTTGACGGCCTCGATTCCTCCAATTCGTTTTCCGCTGCCGCGCACTGTACTGCTGAGGATATTCTGTGCTGGCGCTTGTCCTTGTGTTCTCTCCCTCGGAGTGGCTGAATAGGGCTTGTTTCCATTGGTTTGCGGTCATGGGCATCTTCTTCAACGAGTTCAACCATTACAAGACGAAATCCGAAGCGGGCCAGGTGTTCACGCCCGAGCATATTCACGGACTTCATGTACCGGTTACTCGAATGGGCGTTCGCGTACGACGACGGATCCGGCCTGCCGGACGCCGGCGCGTACGCGGCCGAGCTGAAGAACGTGACCGCCACGGCCGACGGCAAACCGGTCCAGGGGTTCGACCCGACGAAGACCGGCACATGGACCATTCCCGCCGGCACCCAAGTGAATATCGTCGACATGCCCGACGACTGGAAGCTCGACGGCAAGGCGGAGCAGCCGGCCGGCACGGTCGTGTTCACCGCGTCGAAGTACGGCACGCCCGTCGTCACCTGGACGTTCAAGAACGATTCCGCGACCGATCCGGACAAGCCGGCGGACCCCGGCACGGACGCGTTGAAGAACGTGGCCGCGACGGCGGACGGCAAGCCGATCGCCGGGTTCGACCCGACCAGGGACGGCGCCTACAAGGTCGCCGCCGGCGCCAAGGTCAGGATCTCCGACGTTCCATCCGACTGGAAGCTCGACAAGACCGAATCCGGTTCGAAGCTCGTGTTCACCGCCTCCAAGGGCGGGACGGCCGTCACCTGGACGTTCGAATACCAGGCCAACGGCGGCTCCTCCGCCACCGATCCGGGCAACGGCGGCGGGAGCAACGCCGGGGGCGACGGCCAGGGCGACCCCGGCAAGACGCCGGACACGTCCAAGCCCGCGGCCTCCCCGAAGCCCGCGGGCACCGCGGACGACGGCCAGGCGGCCGGTGCCGCCCCGCTCGCCTCGAACGGCGCGGGCACCGGCCCTGCCATCGCCGTGGCCGGACTACTCGCCATGGCCGGGGCCTCCCTGCTCGCGGCCGTGGCCCGCACCCGCCGCCATGGCGCGGACCCTGACGGTCTCACGGCCGACTGACGAAGCCATCCTTCGGCCGGCCCATGCGCCGGCCGAAGCGCTTTACGACAACAGTGGAACCGTCTGGGCTTCATGGACGAGTTCATCCGCACCTCATCCATCGGCCTTCAGCCGTCCGGCATCACGTCCGGCAACGGCATTTCGCTGCGCTTGCGCGCCTTGCTATTTCTTGATCCCGGGATGCACGAACCTCGATAGGTCGAGGCCGGCGACGGCATGACCGGAATGAATCGTCGGCGTCATGGGAATCGTTTGCCGATGGCCATTCCCTGTCGGCAAACGGCCCCTTTCCTCTACGTGAAATGCGCAACCTCCTGAGACATCATGAAGGCTGGGACCATCATCCCCCGGGAGACGACAGTCCCAGCCTTGGCTATCAGTCGAAGATGGATTCCCCATCACCCAATACGCCCAGGGAGCGGAGCTCGCCGTCGAACCGGTCATGTTCCGCCTGCTCGCGCAGTTCCCTCTCCCATATCTCATAGTCGTCGGCGCACAGCCCTCCGTCGGGACCAACCCTCCAGTCGAAGCGTCGCAGCCGGCTGATGCCGGGCATGACGGTGCCGTCCGGTCGGGTCAGCGGATGGTTGACGACGACCTTGCTGCAGGTAGACCACTCGTCGGTGACGGCGAACCCGGATCCGTCGCCCAGCGTCTCGTATTCGCCCACGAGCCTTCTGCCTTGCTCGTACCATTCGCACATGTGCAGCGTGAACGACCCGTCCTCATGCTCCTCGTACATGACCGTCTCCTCTTCCGCAATCCTAGAGCTCGATGTCCTGGGCGAGCGTGGTGGCCGCGTCGTTTTTGTGTTCGATCCACCATGCCGCGTCGTTCATCCGCAGCACCTGCCTGCGCAGTTCGGCGAACGCGTCACGGTCCTCGATGCGCGCGTGGCGGGCGAGCACGTCGACCTGGCTGAGGGTGCGGCGTCGTATCGGCTCCGCCCGGTCGCACTGGGATTTCGAGCCCCACAGTTCGCAGAACCCGTCAAGCCTGTTGCGCTGCCGGGACGCGATGCCGATGCAGGCGGGGCATGACACCCGTTCCGCGTTCCTCACCCGCTGTTCGACGACCACGTACGGGCCGTCCACGTTGATCCGCTCCTGGTGCCCGCATGCGTGCGTGACGAATCTCCAAGCCATGACCTACCGCCTTCCCGAAAACAAGAACCGAACCAGCATTCGAACAAATGTTCTATTAAGGCGGGGACATGCACCCGTTTGACGCCCGGCGGGAACGCTACGACCGACGCGGAGCACGCCGCGTTCCAGCAACATGGTGGTACAATTTCTTGTACAAATAGGAGGTGCGTGGTGACACAGGCCGTGGCCTACAGCAATTTCAGGGCGAATCTCAAGACCTATATGCGCAGGGTCAACGAGGACGCCGACACCCTTCTCGTGACCAACGCGGACCCGGAGGACAACGTGGTCGTGATGAGCGCCGACGACTACGATTCGCTCATGGAGACGCTGCGCGTCTACCAGAACCCGTATCTGAGCGATAAGGTGATGCGCGGCATGGCGCAGGTACGGCAGGGCCAGACGATGGCCCGCGACCTTGTCGAAGCGGGCGCGTGATGCTGCTCTGCTGGACCGATGACGCCTGGGCCGACTACCTGTACTGGCAATCCCAGGACCGGAAGACCCTTAAACGCGTCAACGCGCTCATACGGGATATGCAGCGTACCCCGTTCGAGGGCATCGGCAAGCCCGAGCCCCTCAGATGTGGCCTGTCCGGCGCATGGTCGCGGCGCATCGACTCAGCCAACCGCATCATCTACACCGTTGCCGACGACAGGCTCTGCATCCTCTCCGCGAAGGACCACTACTGAATGACATGGGGCGGAACGGCTCGTGTGCCTTATCGACGTTTTCGGTCGACGAGGCTTTCTCGGACAGGATTCGCTGGCAGTTCCCGAGCCGGCTCCAAAAGGATCAGCAGGGGTGTGGATCACTCCCCAATACGCCACAGAACTTATCTTCAACCCATCCACCGTCTCCACCGTTGCCGCCGCCCTGGGGCGGCTGCGGCTGTGGTGCGGGCTGCGGCTGTGGCTGTGGTGCGGGCGTGTACCCGCCACCGGTGGATTGCTGCGGCGTGTACGTGTATCCGCCCTGGGATTGCGTGTATCCGGTGTAGCCTCCGGTCGTATCGCCCGTGTAGGAGGAGCCGTTGTCCGGCGCCTGGGCCGTGTTCTCCGCCGCCTGCTCCTCCTTTTCGGTCCTGGCCTTCGCGTCCGCATCGGACTTCGCCCTGACGGAGTCGTTGACCGCCTTCACCGCATCCGAGATCGCCTTCCCGTCCTTCGATTTGATGGCGTTCTCCAATGCGGTGCGAACCTTGTCGTCCTCCACCCTGCCCTTGGAGTCGTTCAGGACCTTGGTCGCGTCGGCGACGGTCTTGTCGGTCTTCGAGGCGTTGACCGCATCCGCCTTGCCCCTGATCTCGTTCACGGTCTTCGCATACGCGGTCGCGGTCTTGTCGAGCTGCGCGGTCACCGCCCGGATGCCCTTCAACCCATCCGCCGGGCATCCGGGGATATCGGTCTTCGTATTCGAAACGGCCTTCACGGTCGAGGTCAATACGGCGACCGTTTTCGCGTCCTTGACCTCCGAATCCTTGACCGTGATTGCGGTCTTCACCGCATCCGACTCCAGATACTCCGTCAGCTTCTTCTGCGCCTTCACCGCCTTGTCGTATGAGGTGGCGCATTCCTCTGAAGCCGCCGTCAACTGATTATGGTTCCAATACAGGTATCCACCGGTGCCGACAGCCGCCAAAACAACGACGGCAGTACCCCCAGCAATCAACGGAACCAGCCACTTCGGATGCTTACGATCCGGAGGTAGGTGGACTTCGAATTCCGTCACCGGCTCAACCGGTGGCGTGACGTTCATGTTCATAGGTTCTTCTTTCTCATTCATTTGTCTTTTCCTTATACTATGTCGTTGACTGTCAGGCTGAACCGTGCCTCCAATACATAGTCGCCGATAAGCCTTGTTTCGTGGACAATCTCAGGCTGCACCCAATGGTATGAGCTTGCAAGCACAACGGTAAGCACGGCCAGGTCCAGCAGCAGCAATGCCAATCCCGGAATATTTTTCTTCGTGCTCTTGTCCGTGGCTTCTTTAGCTTCATCGGGATTCGATGTGTTTGAGTTCATGATCGGCTTCCCTTCCTTCCACCTGCCGTCTCAACCACCGTATATCCGTGATGATCCGTTTTCACGTGTTTTGTTGAGTTTATTAGGACATCGCGGCGGCGCTTGTGCCGGCCACGAACGCGAGCACGACGAATGTGGTGAAGATGGGGTCCCAGAAGACGGTCACGAGGATGACGATCAGCACGATGTTCAGTATCACGCCGACGAGGTTTCCCGGCTTGTCCATGTCTTTTCTGAACAGATGGACTCCCATGCAGACCAGCAGGATTATGAACGCGAATCCGGTCAGCAGGAAAAACCAGTACCAGGGTTTTCCGGCGGTGGCGAAGGCCCGTTCGATCAGAGATCCGTTCATGACATCGTACTGGGAATGCAGCCAGTGCTTGTAGAATGCCAGCGCGATGATGTAGGCCAGGGATGCAAGTATGGTGGCTTTCTCTTCTACGGGGATTTGTCTGATCACGTTCCTGATTCTAGTGAACGATCAGTCCCGCCGCGAAGACGATCACGCCCCAGATGAACGTGAGTCGTGCGGGGTCCGCCTTGTCGCCGTGGCCGACCCATTCGAGCGCCGTCTTCATGCCGGCGAGCATCGTGTGGGCGAGCATGAGGCAGAACAGGAACACGGAGACCGCGAGCAGCGGGGTCACCGTTTTCTCGACTGCCATATTCACCATTCCCGCTCCCAGGAGGACGAACGAGGCGACGGTGCAGGCCACGGCCGCCGCATCCGCGCGGCTTCTTTTCCCGTGTCCGATCAGCGGGTATACGCATAGGCAGCAGATGGCCAGCAGGACGAGCGGTGCCAGGGTCAGCGCGGTTTGCGCGTCCGCGTCGGAGACCATTCTCAGGTAGTCCGTTTTCCTCAGGCGCGGCAGCACGTGGTAGGAGAGGAATCCCAGCACGGCCGTCGACATGGCGGCGGCCATCCCGACGCGCAGCAGCACTCCCTTGCATATCGCCGCGGCATCGGTGCCATGTTCCTGCTCCATGCCCTTGCTCCTTCCGTTCGTCGTTCCCATGCCGGTTTTCCCGGATCCGGTTCCCGGACCGTTTCCCTGTTCCGGTTACGACGATAACCGGGTTTCCCGGCTCGGGCACGTTCCTGTTCATGCCCGAGTCCTCGTGGCTGCCACCGTGGCCGCCGGCCGTTATCGGCGGCCCCGCTGGTGGTGTCCGTGGAGGCGTGGCCGCTTGCCCGTCCGTCGCGTCTTCCGTTTTCCGGTTCCGGTGTCGGCGGGCTGATTGGGAGAGTGTGTCATGCTGTCGGTTCTGGTGTTGCTGCTGGTGGTGGCCGCGGCGTCGTTCGCGTATCGCGCGTTCTGGATGCTGCGGGCCCGTCCGTCGTCCCGGTATGTGGGGAGCCGTTTCCGTGACGAGGTGGTGGCGATGAGCCGTCGCCAGCGTCGTCGCGCGTTCTGGGGCAATGTGCTGCTGTGCGTGTTGTGCGTGGCCGCGATGGTGTTGGTCGGCGTGCTGGTGGGCGGCATGGGCGGCTCGGTGTGACCGTCCGTCGTCGTTTCGCTTCCGGCCCGTCGGCGTGTCCGGCGGGCTTTCGTCTTGTGTGTGGGCCTGATCGTCGGAGGTTGGTGTGATGTCTGGTTCGGCTGGGGATGCTCCGGTGTTGGAGGGAGAACACCGGTTGGGCGAGGGCATGCGTCGCGGCGTGTTCTGTCTGGGGCTGGTGCCGGTGGCGACGGGGTTGACGCTGCGCGAGGCGATGTGGATGCAGTGTTGTCTGACGGCGGGTGTGGAGCCCGGGCCGATGCCCGCGCATGCGTTCCGTCGCGCCGACCGGCATGCGGTGGAGGACGCGATGGGCGTGGCCCCGGGTCTGATGCGCGCGATGGCCGCGGATGCGAAACGGCGTCGGCGCATGGTGGATGCGGACGAGGAGGGGCGTCTGCCCCTCGGTTCGCCCTCCCCCGTGGACATGATGACCCGTGATTTCCGCGTGCGGCCGGTCACGGCGTGGCATCAGACCAGCACGGGGCGTGCGGGGGTCCTGTCCACGCTGGTGGCGGGGTCGGGGGCGCCTCGCATCGACGGGCCGGTCATCGGCGTGGATGTGCTGTCGCGTGAGTTGTGGCGGTTCGATTCGTGGGCGACGTATGACGCGCCGGGCGTTCACGGCCCGCATATGACGACCAGTCCGGACGTGTTCATCTGCGGTCTTCGCGGCAACGGCAAGTCGTTCGCGGCGAAGGTGATGGCGTTGCGTGAGATCGAGGCGGGCCGTCATGTGATCGTCCAGTCGGATCGCGAGGGCGAGTGGGGCCGGGTCGCCAATCATGTGGGAGGCCAGGTCGTCTCGCCGGGCGGCGGCCATTATCTGAACCCGTTCGCGTTGCCGGACCGTCCGTCCGCCGGCGAGGACGATCTGTGGCGTCAGGAGGTGCTTTCCGGGCGCAAGGCGGCGTTCATGAGTCTGGCGGAGGCGTTGCGTGAGGAGGGCGGCCCGTTCCCGTTGGATCGTGACATGCAGGTGGTCGTGGATCGTGTGGCGGTGTCGTTCGGCACGGGGCCGATGACGTTGGAGGCGGCGGTGGACCGTCTCGCGGACCGTTCGTGGGTGGATGGGGAGTCGCCGTCGATGACGGGTTTCGAGCATGAGCCGGCGTTGGCGCGTGCGGCTGCGGCCGCGGCGGCGCGCGTGTATGCGCCGATGGTGCGTGGCGGCACCCTGTCGGGCATGTTCGACAGGGAGTCCACGATCCGGTTGGATCCGTCGAGCCCGATGATCGTGTTCGACACGTCGAGTCCGGCGTTGAACAACGAGCAGCTCAAGCGCGTGTTCACGGCGGCGGTGAGCTCGTGGATCGACCGTCTGCTGCAGGGGCGTGACGGGAGGCGGCGGATCGTGGTCGACGAGGAGGCGTGGGATCTGCTGTCGAACGCGCGTCTGGTGGACTCGTTGCAGACCAGGCAGCGGTCCGCCGGCCATTGGGGGTGCGCGACCTGGCTGATCGTGCATGGCGTGAACGACATGACGCATGTGTTCGGCGAGGGCAGCGAGCTGCGTGGCCGTGTCGAGGAGATCCTCAACCAGATGCAGACGAAGATCATCTTCCGTCAGGGCGGGTCGAACATCGACATGCTCAGCCGGCTGGTCCCGGATCTGAGCGAGGACGAGCGGCGGGTGATTCCCACGCTGCCGCAGGGGCTGGGGGTGTGGAGGGTCGGCGCGGAGCATCCGCGTATGGTGCGCGCCCTGGCCGGTCCGACCCTGTCGGCCCTGTTCGACACGAGCGATCTGAGGTCCGCGGCCTGAACCGCATCGTTTTTGTTGTATCCGTTTTCCGTATTCGTTGGTGAGGAGGCCGCTGATGGCGGATGTGTCCGGGGATCGTCCCTGGTATGAGGAGCTGGCGCCCGATCTGGAGGGCGATGCCGGCCGGGGCGTGGAGGGGTCGCGTGTCGATTCGCGCCGTCGGGTCATGGCCGTGTGGCGTGGGTTCGAGGACTCGCGTGCGGGCGTGTGGCTGGCGGAGCATACGGGGCTTCTGGCCGCCCTGTCGCGTGAGGGGTCGGTGCTGGTGCGTCGTCTGGCCGTGGGCGTCCTGCTCGTGGCGATGGCGTTCACGCTGCTGCTGTTCGCGGCGGCGGGCGGCGATCCGGTGGCCGGCGGGCTGCTGTCCATGCCCTTCTGGATGGCCGCGTTGGCCGTGTGCGCCGTGCTGTGGGCGTTCTGGGACGCGTACCGTGATTCCGGGGAACGGCTCGTGGATCGTCTGTCGTCGGCTCCGGGCATGGCCACGCGTCGTCAGGTCGCGGCCGCGTGCGGGGTGCGCGAGGTGATGCGCACGATGGTGCCGAGCGTGCTGCCGGCCATGCTGGCCGCGGCCATGCGGGAGCGTCGCATGGGCGGCGACCCGGTGTGGCCGAGGCCCTGGCAGGCGGCCATGTACGTGGGCGAATGCCATCACGTCGGTGTCTGGCTGTCGTTGGAGATGCACGCGTACGTGCTGGGACCGACCAGGTCCGGCAAGACAGTGACGGTCGTGATCCCCGCGGTGGTGGAGGCGCCCGGCTTCGTGCTGGCCACGTCGACGCGCAGCGACATCATCTCCGCGACCCGTCGCCTGCGGGAGAGGGGTGTGGCGGATCCGTCGAACGGGGCCCGGTACGGCGGCCGTGGCCGTGTCCATATCTTCGACCCGGAGGGGTTGGGCGCGGCGGATCCGCTGACCCGGCACAACATGCGTTGGACCCCGTTGCAGGGGTGCGAGGACCCGACCACGGCGATGCGCCGCGCGCAGACCCTGGTGGGTGTGGGCGGATTGGGCCAGGGGTCGAACAACAGGGAGTGGGGCGTGAGCGCGGGAGGCTATATCCAGGCGCTTCTGTATGCGGCGGCGATCAGCAACCTGCCGATCTCGAAATGCTACGAGTGGTCGGTCAGCCCCCGCAAGGCGCTCGAGGCCGCGGACCTGATCCGCGAGCATACGGGCGAACGGGAGATGCTGCGCTGGGCGGACACGATCCGTGGCCTGGAGACCATGGACACGCGCCAACGGTCGAGCGAATGGTTCGGCGTGAGGAACGCGTTCGCGATCCTCGCGGACCCGAAGGTGCGTTCGACGATGGATTTCTCGCCGCGCGACCCGCGTCTGATCGATCCGAGGCGCATGGTCGAGGATCATGACACCGTGTACGTGCTCAGCCGGCCGAAATCGCAGGCGGGCGGAGGCGTGAACGCGGGCCTGTTCGCCGTGCTCCTGCTGGACACGTTCCAGGAGGCGTGCCAGGATCTCGCCCTGTCGCGCGAGGCGTCGGGACCCAACCTGCGCAAGATCGAGCCGCCGGCCCGGTTCGTGCTCGACGAGCTGAGCAACATCGAGACGTGGGGCGGCCTGCGCAACGCGATCACGCAGGGCGGCGGCAACGGCTATCAGTTGCTCGTGGTCGAGCAGTCGCGCGACATGATGGTGCGCGACTACGACCGGGAGACCGAGCAGACCGTTTGGAACAACTGCAACCGGATCATGCTGGGCGGCGTCACCGACCGGGACAGCCTCGAATGGTGGGGCATGCAGATCGGCCGGCATGAGGTCACCCGTTTCGAGTCCACGTGGAATCCGGGACAGGGCCCGCTCGGAGGGGTCACGGAACGCCGCGGCGCGGAGGAGACGGTGCTGCCGTGGGAGCTGAGCCGTCTGCCGCGCGGGTGGATGGTCGTCCAGCCCGTGCGCGAGGCGCCGGCCCTGGTCCGCGCCCCGCATTTCATGGAACGCGGATGGTGGCATGACGCGGAAGGAGACAGGTGATGGACGACACCCGTGACGAGGTGGACGAGATCCTGGCCGGCATGACGGGAGGCCGGACCGGTACGGCCGGCGGCGTCTCATCCCCCGTGCCGCCGGCCGCGGACTGGGCCCGTGGGCTCGACGCCGCGTCGGCGTCGGCCGCGCGGCTGACCGTGCTCCTGTCGGACGTGTACAGGGCGCATCAGGGCAAGGACCCGTCGGCCAGCCTGGCCGCGCAGATCGAGCAGACCGTGCGCAACCTGACCGGCGAGCCTCCGCAAGAGCCGGAATACGGGCCGGGCCTGTGGACGGCGATGCCGCAACGCTCCTGGGAGACGATGGGCATGGCCCGGCCGATCGACTGGACCGGCGCGCCCTCGCGCACGGAGATCGACCTGATGACGATGCACGCGATCCGCTACGGCGAATGGCTGTGCCGCACGTTCCCCACATGGGAGCAGACGCTGCCCGCCTGCTGGATCGAGCACGACGACGTGGTGGCTGAGGTGTTCGCCCTGAAATGCCATGCGGACCTGGCCGCGGCCTCCCCCAACGGCGGCATGTACATGCCGGCCCTCATGCAGGACATCCACCAGGCCCTCGCCCGGGTCAAGGAATACCTGACGGCGGCCGGCACGGGAGAATCCTCCCACGCGCATCACATGGACGGCGAACAGCATGCCTCGCGCCGACGCGCCCGGGAGGTCGAATACGAGTCGTGGTATCGCCGGCGCGGCGGATGGAAGACGGAACCGGCGTTCACCGGCCGTTGGCGGGGCGGCGAGGATTTCGTCTCCTCCACGCTCCTTGCCTACGGGACGCCTCCCTCGCCCGCCTCGCATGACGATCCCTCCGCCGACGTGCTCATGGCCACGCTGGCGGGCTGCGAGGAGCGGCTGGACGGCTACCGGCGTTCCCGCGACGGCATCCGCCGCATGCCCGACGGGCCGGAACGCGACCGCCTGTCACGCCAGCTCGCCGCGGACACCGGCGGCGATCTGCGGGAACTGTCCGACCGGTGGCGTGACTGGAGGTCCATGGAGCTCGCGGCCCGCGACCGGCTCGACCAGGCCATCGCCTCCATCGAACGACGGCTCGACGACCGGAAGGCACCCCTGTCCCATGAGGAGGCCGAGGAGGCGCGCGCACTGGCGTCACGGGGACGCGCCCTGCTCGACGAGGCCGGGGACCCGCGTTGGAACCCCGACTCGTACCGGCCCCGGGACCCGGACGAGGAGCTGAAGCTCGCGAAACGGCTCGAAGGCATCGCCCGTGAACGGGATCTCGATTCCCTGGAACAGCTCGACCGGCTCACGGCCACGATACGCGCGACGATCGGCCCGAGGGGAGGCATGCGCCCATGACCATGCCGGACCTGTTCGAACAACTCGACTCCCCTGCCGAGAACGGCGACGATTGGATCCGCCGCCTGCTCTCGGAACCGGACGAGACCCCCTCCCCCACGCCGGCCGCCGGCGACGACGGCACCGATACCGGCCATGAGCCCGATCTTCCCCAAGAGGAGGAAAGGATTGTCCCGCCGCAGGCCTCAGGACCGGGGGCCGGTGGCGATGTGACGGCTCCCCCGCCTCCCGGCGCGCATGCGATCCCCCTGCCGGCATCCGACGACACGTCGCCATCCGATGACCTGGATGACATGCACCAGGACGCGATCCCGGGATTCGGCACCGATATGGATGCCGATGAGCCCGCCCGTTCGGTCCATGCCGGCCGGATCGTACTGACGGTGCTCGCCGTGGTCGCCGCCGTGGCGCTCGTCGGCGTGATCGCCGCCGGCGCCGTCACCGCGTCCGCCCGCCACGGCGCGGAACAGGCGCAGGCCGTGCTGCGGGAGACCAATACGATTGCGACTCGGTTCGTCAAAGCCCACAAGGCGTCCGACCTCGCCGACGCGAAGGCATGGAGCCGTCTGGACGCGCGGATTTCGGACAACGCGAGGATACTCGACGAGCCCGCCGCCCGGCTGTCCATCAGGGATGCTGGATCGTTGAAGGACCGCGCGGGCAAGGCCAATAAGGACACGAACACGCTGGTGTCGGCGGCGAGGAGGGCCCTCGCCATCAAACAGGAGGCCGACGCGCGCGAATCGCTCGCGAAGGCGGTCGGCGAGGCCACCAAGCTCCGGGACGGCGCGAAGCGCGACGACGACACCGGCACGGCCATCGACGATCTGACGACGATCCTCGAACGGGCCGCCGAGCCCGGCAAGGACGTCACCGTCAAGGAGCTCGAGGATCTGGCCTCCCGGGTCGAGCAGGCGAGGAAGACCCTCGAACAGGCCATCGCCACGCAGGCGGAGCATGCGAAGGCCAAGCGCGCGGCCGAGGAGAAAGCGGCACGGGAACGCCAGGAGAGGGAACGGCAGTCCGAACAGCAGACCGTCCCCGACTCGACGCCGCCACAGCAGCAACAGCAATGGATACCCCAATACCAGTCGGGACAGTCGGGACAGTCGGGACAGTCGGGGCAATCGGGCGGAACCGGCTCCCAGCCCGGCAACGGCTGGAGCGTGCCGGCCCCCAGCGACGGCAACGGCCTGCCCGGCAACGATCCGGGACTATAGCCCATCATCCATTCGAAAGGAGCACCATCATGACGGACGAGACACCACGCAAAGGCGAGCACAGGGAACGTCAGGGCCTTCTCGGCCGAGCGAGAGACCGGTTCGAGCGGATGGAGCCGAAACGGCAGGCGCTGCTGCTCGCCGTCGCGGCCGCAATCGCATTGGCGGCCACGATCGCGCTCAACCCGTTCCAGTCCACGACATCCGATCAACCAGAACCTCAATCCGCCCAACAGGCGACGGACGGCGGCAAGGATACGAAAAACCAGTCCCGGACGGACCCGTCTTCGGAACCATCGGGATTCACCGGTTCCACGGAGGACATCGCCAACAAGGTCCGGTCGATCCTCAACTCCCCGGACGGCGGCAACATCGACACGTTCGGCCAGACGCTCATCCGCCACGACGACAAGGACCTGGGCAACGCGACCGACCTGTTCGACGCGATCGGCCGGCAGGAGAAGGAATCCACTGTCCGCGCATTGGCCGACGAATGGTATGCCGAGGCGTTGCCGAAGGCCGCCGGATACCGGCTCGACGATCTCAAATCCAGTCTGCCCAAAGCGGAACATGCCGTGGACAGGCTTCCCGACCCCACGCCGGACGACTGCACGGGCCTGGCCAAGGCCGCGAAACAGGCGCGAACGTTGGTCGACGCCGGATCCGACGACTACGACAAGCTCACCTCCGCACAGCAGACCCTCACCAAATCGATCAGCGCATGCACCGCCAACATGACCGTCGACCAGATCGACCGCCTGTTCCCTCAGGACGGACCATCGGTCACCATACCCGACACCGGAAAGGAAGCACAATGACAGCGGACACCACGCGGCGGGAGCACAGCGGTTCCGGCATCCGTCTCGGCATCGGCTCCTGCCCCGGCATAGCGAAGATCCTGCCGGCCGGCATCCGAGGCATCACATTGCCCGACGGCACACGCGTGCGCATGCTGCGCTGCGTGACCCGGGAGGGCGGCGCCGACATCCCCGTCGCCCTGATCCCCGCCACCGGGGCGGTCCACAACCGCATGCTCGGGGCCGCCGGCGGCCAGATCGTCGAGTTCGCCGGCAGGCCACGTCTCTACCGGCCCGAGAAGGGCGGCCCCATCCTCGCGTTCACCGTCACCGACCTGCGCATCCGCGACACCGATGAGGCCCGCATGCTGCGTGCCGGCCGGACTCACGGCTGAGACCGCCACTCTGCTTCGAGCCGGCGCGGGAACGTCATAAGAACACGCTCACGAACTCGGTCGGCGTGATGATGGAAGGGCTGCCTATCCTCACGCCGGCCGAGTCCATGGTCACGTCCCGACGCCAACTCAATCGTCCTTACCGCGTTGGCGGAACGGAATGTGCTGGCGGACAGCATCACATTGGTGTCCATCATCACCCTCGTTGATCAGTTCCACCTCGCCGCACGTTCCGCCCGAATGCTCCCGATGAGGTCGTCGAGCGCACCCATCCGGCAGCATCTGCAATCCGCGATCCAACAGACTCAAGAAAACCGTCCATTGTTCCGTCTGTTCCCGTTGGAGATGGACACGACAGCATATCGAATCATGCATCATTCCAGACCTTGACGCCGCCCCGGTGAATCTCATTGCGCCTTACCACCATCAGCCTCATACCGGAGAATCACCCCATGTCAACGGCATGCCGTCAGTTATTGTCCAATGGATTTCAAACGCCGCGCTCGGGCTCAGGATTCCCCCGACTCTCCCGTTTCCTTTTTCCCTGATCAGTTTTTCGAGTCTAGGTCCGGCCCACACTCAGGCAGACTGCCGGCTCCCGGGAAACCCATCCGAGACGGACACGGCCACTCGTTTTCGTCTCATCGTCAGTTCCAGACCGAATCTCCTTCTCCATGGAGCCCTCTCCGGCTTCGGTCGCGTGCGGTTCTGTAAAATGCCTGCCTATGGCGAAGACGGTGATAAGGGTCATGTTCGATGATGCGACGGCTGCGGAAGGGTTTCTCGAGCGTTGCCGCGGCGAGGGACTGGACGCCGTGGTCGAGGACGCGCGGCCGATCGGCACGGTGAAGCGCAATGGGCCCGGTCTGGCGTCATGGCTGAAAGCCCATCCGGGCTGGCATGTGGTGGCGGAGTCGGTGAATCGGCGTGCGGCGTGGGCCGCGGCCTGGAAGATTCGGCATGGGGAGCGTCGCGGCTTCGAGGACGGGTTGTGGGACGCCCAGGCGCAGAACCGTGATGGCAGGTGGGTGGTGATTGCCCGCCGCGCCTCGAAACGCCGCAATATCCCCGGCGAGGGCATGGACCCGTTGTTCTAGAACGATGTCGGGCCGCTTGTCGTGGACTGCCAGTGGAGATTCCCCGTTTCCACCTGTTCCATGGGTGATGGCCACGGAAGCATGCCGGTCCCTATTCCCGTTTCGGCACCCATGACCACCGTTTTGTGGGTGCTGTCATCGCCGGCGGACTCCGCCAGTGAGCGGACTTCGCGGATACGGGCGGAAAGCATGGTCGCGATGGCCGTGATTCGCGTTTCAGGTACGAGTCCCGTGACTGACAGGCGGTGTCCCACCTGTTCCTCCCACCCATCGAGCTTGCCAAGGTCATATCTGGTCCAGTCGGATATGAGGCGCAGCTGTCGGCGGGCTGTCGGCGTCTTATAAGTCGCGTAGAACGGTTTGGCCTTGTAGTCGCGGTTGTCTATGGCGAGCTCTCCGCACCACAGAGAGGCTCCGGTGTCGAACAACGGCGCGGGCCGGACCCGCAGTGTCTCCACGTCGCGGATGAGACCGAAGTTATTGTAATGGCGGTCGATGTTCCGCATGAGGTAGTCCACGAGTAGCCAATCGTCGGTCGCATGCACCACCGCCGCCCCTTCGCAGCCGAACAGTTGCGCCGCCCTGATCCACTGGTCCCTGGCGCTCAGGCGATTATCCCTCTTCACCGATTCGAGAATCTGCCATGCGGATACGAGTTCCTCGGTGTCCGTCAGCATTTCGGGACAGGTGGATACTGGCCTGTTGTCGTATTCGCCGAGATTATATCTGACTGCTGGTATGCCGAGCCTGGAGCAAAGGTCCGATGCGATGAGTTCGTTGACCGGTTCCTGTCCGGTACGTCCGGCTTTGATCAGTATCCTGGTGCCGTCGCCCGCAATGGTCCATCGTTTCGGAAGGTCGCCGCCGGTGGATGCGTCGGGCGCGTTGAGGCTGAACCTGTGGGAGGAGGAACGGGCAGTCAGGAGGGTTCGTCCAAGTTCCTCGTCAAACGGGTTGGTGAAGAAGTTCACGGTATCCCATTCGAGGTCGGATGATTCGGGCTTGACCCAATACTGGTCGGAAAGGCTGAGTCCATGCGAGCGGTTGAGGAGTTCCACCGCCGATCTTATTCCCATCGAGTCAAGTATGCCGCGTATCCCATCCCGAGTGGGTGGGATGGCCCTTCTTCTCCACCAAGCATCGATGCTTTTCGCGTAGATCGCGGGTTTGCCGTGGGAGATGAGCTCGAGAGGCAACCTTGAACAATCCAGTATACGGCCGCTGCCGACGGCCTTTCCCGATGAAGGATCGTAGTCGAAGGCCAGCACCGGATGTCGGCGACACATGATTATCCGTCGTTCCACGTCCGTTTCCCTCCTTGCTCCGGTGTCAGTCACTCCATCGTATCCCGTTTCCCCATCGTCACCATCGTAGTATGCGTGCCGCCGTGTCCAGGCTCCGGAAGAGGGGCTGGTGGCCGGCGAGGTTTCGCAGGAGCGTTTCGAGCTCGGGGATGGGCAGGTATCGGCTCGCGATGGTCCAGACGGTCGCGACGGCGATGAGGGTGAGTATGGCGGTGACGGTGATCCACAGGATCTGCCTGATGAGTCCGCCGCCGGTGGTGGCGCGGCCGGTGACGCCGGCGAGCACCGTGAGCGTGACGGCGAGGACGATCAGGGTGCCGGTGTCCCATGAGTCCAGGGTCCGGGTCATTGCGTCGGCCCATCGGGCGAGTTGTTCGATGATGGTTCCTGCCGTGTCTTCCATTGCGGGTTCCTTTCCTCCATGGCTGCGGGGTTCGGCGTCTCCACGCGGGGCGTCGGGTTTTCCGGCCGATTACGGTTGGCCTTCCGGGTTTTGCCGGGGTTGACGACGCCGCTTCCTTGTCCGGTGATGCGTGCGTCGAGGTTGCACCAGTGCTGTTCCTGCCGGCCGGACCGGCCCGGCGGCCTTTGCCCGATGGGCTGGTCGGGGTCGTCGATGTGCCACATGTCCCGGTAGATGGCCACGTCGCGCAGCAGGTTGTGGTCGCCGTGTTTCCGCGCCGTTTCCATGACGGTCCTCGACCAGGGCTGTTCGCCCGTGGCGGCCTGTCGGGCGAGGGCGTCGGCCCGTTGGGTGATGAGGAGTTCGTTCTGGCGCACCAGGTCGAGGGCGGCGGTGTTTCTGGATGCCTTGATGGGCGGGATGATGCCGGCGGTCCAGTCGTCGCGCACCGCGCCGTTGAGCCGGTCGAGCAGGCCGCTGCTGAGCCGGCCGGCCATGACGGCGGCGGGGTCCTGCCGGTTTCCGTGCTCGTCCTTGGGGCTGATGTCGCGGCTGACGATGGCCATGGCCCGCTTGGGGTCGGTCATCCAGGCGCGGGACCATAGCGCGCGCAGCCATTCCCAGTTCGGGGACCTCGTGATCATGCTCACGATGCCCGGGTTGTGGCATTGGCGGAGTTTGGCCTCGAGGTGGGGGCCGGCGATGAGGCCGGCGGCGTAGTCGTGTTCGCGCAGGAGTCGTGTCAGGCTGTATCTCTCCTCGTGTTCGTCGATGCGGGTTTCGGTGGCGGTGCGCGTGTCGGGGCGCGTCAGGAGCGTGGAGAGCATGCGTTGGCGGGCGATGGCTTCGGGGTCGGTGTCCGATCCGGATAGCATGGCTTCCGTCTGCCGGGTCTTCTCGTCCTTGCACGCGTAGAGGAGGTGGTTCTCCTCGCGCCCTCGTGTGGCGGCCACGTATTGCAGGTTGCATGGGACGCGCGCGTCGGAGGGGAACATGGCGGCGCACCGGTCGACGGTCATGCCCTGGCTTTTGTGGATGGTGGTCGCGTATCCGGCCTCGCAGTTCGTTTTCGCCCAGTCCCGGGGTATGGTCCATTGCCTTCCGTCCGCGTCGCGGCATGCGATCGCGTCCGTGTCGATGCGGGTGACGGTGAACGCCATGCCGTTCTCGATGCGGTGTCCGTCGGGGCCACGTACCTGGTGATCGTTGGCGCGGGACACGATCCGGTCCCCGGCTCCTATCTTCAGGCCGTCGGACAGCGTGGCGAGGCGGGACGGGTCCCCGTCGGACAGGCCGAGCACGCGCCGTTCGAGGATGGTGCGCTGGTTCATGGCGCGCACCTGTTCGTTGGCGCCGGCGACGAGGAGCGTGGTCTTGCCCGTCTTCTGCCATTGCAGGGTCATCCGGTACGCCTCCTCCTCGCATTCCCGGTCCTCGCCCCAGTGGAGACGGTGGTGGGCCGCGTATTCGGCGACGAGCCGGCGGCATGCCTCGACGCTGTCCGGTTTCGCGCGGTCGCCGCCGGCGCGCAGGCGCAGCGTGGCGTCGCCCTCGCCTGCCCATCTGGCCCGTCCGCCGTCGGGGTCGTTCGCCCAGAGCCCGGGGTCGCTGCGGAAGCGCCACAGGCTGGTGAGGGTCGCGCACCGGTGTTCCCGTTCGGCCCAGGCGAGCAGGCCGCCCGGGGCGGCGGGCGCGTCGAGCTGCATGGGGTCGCCGGTCAGTGCGAGCCTGGCTCCGGCCCGTTCGCACAGTTCGGCGATGGCGTCCAGTTCCGGGGTGCCGACCATGCCCGCCTCGTCTACGATGACGAGCTGTCCGGGGTGGATGAGGCCGGCCTGTTCCCGGGCGTCGGATTCGCTGATGGCGCGGCGTATCCGGTCGCGTTCGGCGGGGGAGCCGGCACCGGTATTCGCGTCGCAGGTCGTCGGTCTGCGCCCGGTGCCGTTCGGACACGTTGTCGAGGAGCTTGGCGATGGTGATCGCGTTGGTGCCGATGCTGTCGGCGAGCTCGTCCCTGGCCCGGACGGACAGGGTCAGGCCGAGCACGGATCCCCTCCCGTGCCGGGTCTCCCATGCTCGGGCGACGGCGCGCATGGTGGTCGTCTTTCCGGTGCCGGCGGGGCCGATGAGCGCGCTGGCCGCGTGCGGGTTCTCGAGCAGGTATGCGGCGGCCTTCGCCTGGTCGTCGCTCAGCCGGTTTCCGCCGGCCCGCATGGACTGGATGAGCCGGGTGCCCTCCCCGGGTCCCCAGGCGAGCGGGTCGGTCCGGCCGAACGTGGCCATGACGCGTTTTTCCATGTCGAGGATCGTCTGGCTGGTGTATCGGTCGAGTGTGGGGTCGTCGAACGTGCTGCGTCCGGCGCGGCTGACGAGCGCGGGGTCGTCGCCGGCCTGTCCTGCACGGTAGCGGGTCGGGGTTATTTTCACGCAGCGGCGGATGGCGAGTTCGGCGACCTGGTTGGCGGTGTCGGCGCGGGCCGTGGGGTCGAGCCGGATGTCGGCGAGGAGGCGTTCGGCTTCGGCCCGGATGTTGCTGAGCGTCCATGTGGCGCGGGTGCGTTCGGTGTGTGCCATGGCAGCGTCGGCGAGCCGTTCGAGTTCCGTCTGGCCGGGTGTCTGGTGGTCGGCGAGCTGTCCGGCGAGGCGGATGCCCGCGGCCCGGGAGGCGGTCTGTCCCAGTTCTATGGTCCTGTCCCGGTGCGAGTCGACCGCCTGCCACATGGCGTCGATGCTGGTGCCGGGGGCTTCGGCCCGCAGTTTGCCGTGCCATCGTCGGGTCAGTTCTGCCAGTCCGGGTCGGGCGTCGGTCTTGGGCTTGCGGGTTTCCAGCCAGACCTGTTTGTGGAGTTCGGCGCGTCGTTTCCATCCGATCGTATGGCCGGTGCGGCGTTCCTCCTCGTCGATGATGGCGGCGAGCCGGGTTTCGATCTCCCTGTCGCGTCCGCTGAACGCGTCGATGAGCTCCTCGGGCACTCCCTGGACCTCGCCGGCCACGGCCCTGGTGCCGCGTCCGCGGGCGCGGGCCGGTTCGTGCCAGGCCCAGCCGAGTCGTTGGGTGAGCAGGTCCTTGACGAGGTTGGCGTTGTATTCGCTCAGTTCGACGGTGGCCCCGTAGACGGCGCGGCCGTCGAGCGCGGTCCATTGGCCGTCCGTGGTGCGGCGCACCCGGTTGGAGATGACCAGGTGCGTGTGCGGGTGGGGGTCGCCGTCCCTGGAGTCCCAGTGGTCGAAGGCGAAGCCGGCGACCCCGTCGCAGGCCGTGCTGGCGACGCCGCCGGCCCCGGCCCGGGTGGCCGCGTATTCGGCTTCGAAGTAGCCGATGGTCATGTCGGCCGCCTGGTGGAGGCATTCGTCGATGGCGCGGCGTGTGTCTTGGTCGGCGAACGCCCAGAGGATGCTCACGCTTTTGGGCACGGTCTGGGTCAGGTCGTATCCGGCGATGGGCGGCTGCCCGTCGTTGTCGGCCCGTATGCCGGCCTGGTCGAGGCTGCGGCCGGTTTCGGGGTTTCGGCGTTCGTTGATGAGCATGCGCACGGTCTCGGCGCCGGCCTGCCGTCCGGTCTCGCCGCCGAGCAGCCGGCTGGCCGATCCGATCCACCGGCCGGGCGGGTTGCCTTCGGCGTTGTAGTAGGCGGCTGGGTCGGGGCCTGTGAGCGGTCCGGGCGTGGCCTCGTCGGGTATGGCGCCGTCGGCCTGGAGCGCCTCGCGCGTGCGGTCGAGGTAGTAGTCGGCGCTGCTGAGTTTGGTCATGCTGATGGCCATGCGTGTTCCTCTCCTTTTCCTGCGGCGCCGCGGGCCGGTCCGTGGCGGCGCAGGAGTCGTTCCGCGTCCCCGTCCTCGCCGGTCCGGTCGCATGCGTCGATGATGCGGCCGATCTGGCCGTCGGGTCCCGCCTGCGTGAGGGACCGGGGGTCGTGGGTGGCGGCGAGCGTGAGCATGCGCATGAGCAGGATGTGGGTGCGGGCGCGCGTCTCGATGCCATGTCGCCGTATGGTTTCGGTGTCCAGTTCGATGGCGTGCGCCCTCGTCAGCAGGTCGTCGGCGTTCATTCTGAGCCTTTCGATGGTTCCGGCGTTGGCGGCGGAGCGCAGCGTGCGCCGATCGCGCGCCGTCTTGTAGTCATGTGCCTTGCGGCATGCGTCGCCGCAGTATTCGCCTCGCGTGCCGGTATCGAGCCGTGCGCCGCATTCGTGGCATGATCGCCGTGGGCGGGCACTTGTCCCGGTGCGGGTGAGCCGGTTCCACCTGTTGCGGCACCGGTCGGAGCAGAAGTCGGGCACGGGTCCCTGGGCGGGCTTGTACACGGGTTCGCCGCACATGCGGCAGTGGCCGGCCGGCACCCGTCCCGGTTCCGCCTTGCGCGCCTGGCGCCGGCATCGGGCCGAGCAGTACCCGTCCGCCCATACCAGGGTCTCGGGGTGCGGGCACCGGGCCCATCTGCATCGGCTGGGTCTGGGCCATTCGCTTGTGGCCCCTGTGGTCCCTGGGCGGTCGCTCATGGCCTGGCCCCTTCGTCGAGGGACCACCATCCGTGGTCCGCGCCGTTGCGTCCTCGATGGTCCTCGGCCCATATGCCCTCGATGATCCGGTCCATGCCGACGGCCCGCGGGCCCGCGCCGTCGTCGTGGTCCAGGTCGGCGCGCCATTCGTCGTCCACCCCGGGCCCGGGTTCGGGCCACATGCCCTCGAGCGTGTGGTCTTCGCCCGTGTCGGTCATGGCCGGGTCCATGGTCCATGGGCGTGGACCCCTCCAGCCGGTCAGGCCCGCGATCCGGTCCATGCCCTTGCGGCCGATGGACCGGGCCAGGTCCACGGCCCACCGGTCCTCGTATGCCATGAGCGTTTCCGGTTCGAGCCGCATGAGCGCCGCCATGCATCTGACCGACCAGTAGCACAGTTCGACCGTCCCGTGGTCGGCTGGGCCGACGGCCTCGTTGCGCCATGCCACCCGCCGGCGCAGTTCGGCGGCCGCCTCGGCGACGTCGTTCCTGGATGCCATCAGGAGCGACTCCTGCGACATGCGGCGTCCGCGTTCCCGTTCCTTCCTCAGCTCCTCCCGGCGCCGGTTCCGGCATGCCCGGTGGATCGACAGCGGCTTCCCGCGGCGCGGGTCCCGCTCCTCCACCGCGAGCCCGCACACCGGGCATGCGGGCGGCTCCTGGATCATGTTCCCATCGTTCATGGCGCCCCCACCCGGCCCGCGTCTCCCGTCCCGTCGATAACGCCGAACCCCGATATCGGACGTCCGGACGGCAAACACCATCAAAAACGTTGCCGTTCCGCCGATAGGCGGCCGCCGCGAGGCGGTGGGTGCAAGAAGTCCATCTCCTTCGGAGATTGCATCGGGATGTGCTTTTCTTGGGTTTTCTGATGGCGTCGTACCTTGTGGCTGGCTGTGTGGGTTCTTGGTTCTGTCTTCGTTGTTTCTGGTTTCTGTGTCGTGCTTTTTCGTCTGTCTGGGTGCTGGTTTTCATGTCGGGTTTTATTTCGCGTATGTGTCTGTTGTGCCGCTGTTTGTTCGGGGCCGGCTGCCGCACGGAGGCCGGGCATGGCGCCCCCGGCGGGTGCCGGCTCCTGCCGAACGGGGAGACGTCCACGGTCGGGAGCCTGCTCGTCGACTGTCGGGGATGCGGCACCGGTCCCGGGCGCGCCGCGCGATGCGCATGGCTCCGCTCCATGTGCGTTTGGGGAGACCGGCCCGATGGCGGTGGGCTCTCGGGCCATGGACCGCATGAACCGGGTCCGCCCGCCGACCTGCCCATATGGTCCTTGGACCGTGGCCCGGTGGACAGGGACGCCATCGTCCGGCCCGGTCCATGGACCAGGGGTGGTCCGCGTGGCCGTCCCCGCATGGGCTTTCGCGTGGACCACGTATTTGGTTGGTCCGCCGAATGGACCGTGGTCCGTCAGGGTGGTCCGCGATGCCGGCCCTCACATGGGCTTTCGCGTGGGCCGCATGATTGGTCCGGCATGTGGACCATTGGTCCATTCGCATGATGTGGTCCGGAAGCGCGCAGGGCATGCTGATGGCCCACACGCATCGACGTGGCCCATTCGGCCTCCTGGTCCTTGGTCCCGGACGCCGGCCATGGCCCACACGGCGTGGGCCTGATCGTGGACCGGGCCGTCTTGGATGGCCCATGGCCCCTGGTCGATGCCGCCCTCCGTGTCCGATCGGCCCGTCCGGCCGATAGTAAAGGGGGCGGGGCCGTCATCGGACTCCGTCCCCTTTATCGTGTGCGACTATGCCAGGTCCTTTTTTATTCTTCTTGCCGCTTTCTTGTGGACGGTGTTGTCGTCACGAACGGAAACGAGGTTGTCCAATGTGATGTTTCCCGCCATTCGCCCTGCTCCAATCGATTCAATAAAAAGCTATTATTGTGATGATAATTGCATTCACGTTTTGCTGGTCGGTCAAGGGAGGACAGGGCCCGTCCGGCCCCGCCATCCCATGCCGGTCACTTGGTCGGCGCCCAGGGGTCGATTCCGGTCTGGGGCTTCGGTGTCTGGTATCCGGCGGCGGGGAAGTGTCCGGTGTTGCGTACGTAGTTGACGAGGTCGGCGGTCGCGATGTCCGCCCAGGGGTCGTTTGCGGTGTTGTCGAGGGTCTTGGTGTTCATCTTCGTTTTCCTTTCCGGTTGGTGACGACCGCTCTTTGCCGCGGTGCGCGTCGGGGCGTCAATGGGACGCGCGGGGCCCCCGCAGGGGTCGCGTGGACCGTTGACGTCCCGGCGTGCGCCGTGGCATGGTGCGCCAAGGAACCGATCGGGAGGGAAAACGAAGATGGACGCCGGGACCCGGGCCACGTCATCGTCCCGGCTTGGTTGGATGGATGCCGTCTCCATCCCGGTTCGTGGATGGCGTTGTCGTTGACGGCATATGGATGCGGAAGGGCTGGATGATGGGGACGGCTGATGTCGATCGCTTCTCGTACCGGTTTCGTCGGCCCTTCGAGGATGGCGGGCACGTCGACGCCTGTGTCGAACTGTCCGGATCGAGATGGCTGTATGTTTCCACGTCCACGGCTTTGGCTGGCATCCGTCGCCTCGTTGCCGGGGTTCTGGCGAACATGGATTCGGCGTTCGGCCATCTTTGATGGACGTCACCTGTTCCTGTCTGGAATGCGAAGGCGGGGCCTCCGGCTTATGGATGGCCCCGCCTGTTTGTTTCCCTGTGGTTTTCTGATCACTCGTCGTCGGGTATGGTGTCATGGTCGTAGATGCCGACCATGCGGATGGTGCGTTTCGCCTCGCGTCTGAAGTAGACCACGAGCACGTCGTCGTCGAAGGTGTGGAACTCGAAGTGGTTTCCGTCCCCGAACGGGCTACGCTCGAGCAGGTGGTCGCGCCATCCGCTCTCCTCCACGCGCCCCTTGGCCGCCAGTTCGCAGATCGCCTCCCTTATGGATCGGATGATGGACGCGAACTGTTCGTGGGTGTATTTCTCCTTGAGGGGCAGCGCGGTCCGCCAGAAGTGGGGCGAGGCCTTGACGTTCCAGTTCACTGGCCTACCTCCTGTGCGGTGAGGCCTAGTTCCCCGAGCACGTCGTCGGGGATGGTTCGCGCGTCGGTGGCGTCGTCGGCGATCAGCCCGTATTCCTGGGCCTCGGCGAGCAGCATGTCGCGGCGTACGTCCTCGCCGAGTTCGCGTGCGGACGGGGAGGAGAAGACGCCGTCGAACGGCGTGCGGTTCTCGTTGGCGACCTGGGTGACCATCATCTTCATGGCGGCGGGCGTGGTGATGCCGTTGCGCGCGAAGGCGGCGTCGGCACGCGCTTTGACGTCGTCGGGGACGTTGACCTGGATCAATGCCATGGTAAGCCTCCTTCTCCTTATGTGTTTTCCATATAATATCATAATTTTTTTGGAGGCGGAATGACGGCGGAGGAATACGCGGGCCTTGACGGGACGGGGTTGCACGGGTTCGCCCGTCGCATCGTGGCCGGTCGGACCGTTTAAGAGGTGCTGGTCTTACAGGTCTTTTCCGGATTCGGATTGCAGGAAGCCGTCCATCGTTCCATGGACGGCTTCCGTTCTTTATCGGTTTCTATTGGAATCGTTCCTGGATGGGCCGCAGCGTCCCGGTGGCGGCGAGCAGGAGCGCGGCCTGCGCCTGCCGTCCCGTGCGGATGCCGTCGAGCCGGTATCGGCTTGTCGCCTTCCATATCTCGTTTTCGCGTTTCACGTCGATCAGGAGCATGTCCCGTCGGATCACGGTGCCGTCGATGCTGCGGACGCTCCATGTGCACAGCCAGGCGTGGATGGCGCCGGCCTCGATGGGGCAGCCGGCCCGCTGGCATGCGTCCAGGGTCGTCCTGCTGGGGATGATCTGGCGCGGCTGCGCGCCGATGGGCGGGCGGATCCGCTCGTCCATCGCATCGAACGCCTTCGCCGCTCCTTCCTCGTCGCCGGTGTCGATCCATTCGTCCATGGCATGTCGCCGCATGTTGGCCTCTTCTCCGGGTGAGGGCCGGCCCGGCGTATGTGTGGGCCGGCCTTGGTCGTGTGTGGTCGTCGTCAGATCGCCGGCTGCTGGGGTGCCGCGGGCGCGAACCCGTCGGTGAAGGCGGGCTGCCTGGTTTGGGCTCCCGTGGCGTTCCACGGGTCGCTGGCGGGCGTCGTCGGCTGCTGGGGCTGCGGCTGGGCCATGGGCTGGCTCGGCTGTGGAGTGCGTCCCGCGAACCCGTTGTCGCGCGGCGCCTTGTTGTAGGCGACGGTGCCGGCGCGCAGGCTGACGGCGAGGTCGGTGGCGCGCAGTTCGAGGATGCTTCGTTTCGCTCCCTGCTGGTTCGTGTATTCCCTTTGCACGTAGCTGCCGGTGACGATGACGGGCACGCCTTTCTGCTTGCCGTCGGGTCCGGTCGGCAGCATGCTGTGCTGCAGGTGTTCGGCCAGGTATCCGCTGGCGGTGCAACGGATCCATGTGGTGGCGCCGTCCTCCCATTGGCCGGTCTGCGGGTTCTGGGTGCGGCTGGTCTGGGCGACGTCGAACGTGGCCCATATGCCGCCGTCCTGTCGGGTGTGGAATTCGATGCTGCCGGTGTTTCCGCTGATGGTCAGCGCGATCTGGTTGATGGTCGCCATGATGGTGTTCCTTTCCTTGCGGGTTATGGCTGTTCTGTTTTCGGGAGGCGGCCCGTGCCGTCTTCCGTGTGGGTCACCTGTTGCCGGCGCGATAGCGTCGGTCTGCCTGGCTCATTGGTTGGTGGACAGGTTGATGGTGATGACGGGGTTGGTGATGTCGGGCATGGAGTCGGCTGGCGGCCAGTCGTCGATGCCGGCGGCCTGCATGATGGCGGCGAGGCAGCCGCTGTGGGCGGCGGCGATCTCCCATTGCCAGCATTGCCTGTTGGACAGGGCGATGAGGTGGTCCCACATGGGGTAGCCGTTTTCGTCGAGCGCGGGCCGGCCGGCGTTGAGCAGGCCGATGAGTTTTCTGACCTGGGCGCGCAGGCGTTCGGCTTCGCGTGCGGTGACGGTGTCGACTTGTTGCCAGATGCGGCGGGTGGTCTCGTCGTCGATGCCGTTCGCGGCCTGTTCCCATGCCTGGTTCCTGAGGTCGGCGGCCTCCTGGGTTTCGGCGGGGTCGAGGGTGAGGCTTTTCCTCCAGGTGATGCCCATCTGCCATGCGCCGGAGTCGGTGGCCTGTGTCTGGCTGGTGATGGTGGCCGTTATCCTGTACTGGCTCATGATGGTGTCCTTTCCTGTGTCGTGGATCGTCTGTCCGGCTATCCCCTGTTTTTTCTTTTTGGCCTTTCGGTCAAGCGCAGCGTTACCGGCCAAAGCGGGTTCCGTCCAATCGATCGCGCCGGGCGCAGCCCGTCTGCGTGGCGATTTGACGGGTTCCGCGACGCCGGTATGATCGTTTCGGCTTCAGCCGAAAAGGCCAAAAGGGAAACCTGGGGCCGCGCCCCTTTGGGGGCGTTCCTTTTTCTGATAGGGCTTGCCCGTCCATCGTGTTTCCCGCATGTGTGCGGGAGACCGATGCCGGTCGGGGCCGGCGGCTCGGGCCGGCGCGGGGAGGTCCGGGAGGGGCGCGTGGCCCTTCCCGGCCGCCGGAGGCCGTCCCCGATCGCCTGGTTGGCGCGGGCGGGGACTCCTTGGCCGTGGGTCAGCCGATGGGGTGGACGGGTATCATGAACGTTTTGCCGTCGGGGAGCCTGCAGGGCGCTTCGGGGTCGGCGAACATGGCGGCGTAGCGTCCGATCTGCTCGTCGTCGAGTCCGAGGGGGCCGTCCTGCGGGTGGGGTCCCGTGATGACGAACGTGCCGCGGATGATGATGGGCTTGCCGGCGTCCGCGAGGCGGCTGTCCTGGCTGAGGCGGATGGTGCGGTTCGGCTTGAGGTTCTTGATCGCTCCCTCTTCGTCGCACCAGAGCGTGGTCCGCCGGTCGAGGGGCAATGGTTCGGCGTATCCGCCGATCGTCTTCCCGATGGCCGTGATGCTGGGGTCGATGTCGCGCAGTTCCGGACGGCGCAAAGGTTCGATGACGAGCGTCTTGATGGTGTCCATGATGGTGGTCCTTTCCTTGCAGGGGTTTGCCTGTCCTCCCGCATGGGCGGGAGGACGCTGCTGTTATTCGTCGATGTGGCCGGCGGGGATGGTCCTGCGTTGTACCGCCCTGCGGCGGCGTTGCGGGGTGTCGATGCTCGGCGGGGTGCGCCGTCTGGTCTTGCGGCCGTATATCTTCCAGTCGATGCCGGCGGCCGTGGCCATGATCGCTATGACGACGACGTTGCCGATGGCTTCGGCGAATTCCGGGCTTGCGAGGTATTGGCTGATGAGGTCCATGTGTGGCTCCTTGGTTTGTCCTGGGTTTGTTTCCGGCCTTCCTTGGCCGGCATGTCACGCCGTTTGCCCGCCGATGTAGGCGTCGGCCTCGGCCATGGATGCGCAGTAGCGTCCGTAGCCGGCGTCGACCCAATGGCCTTGGGCCTTGTGGAGCTGGTGCACGTCGTACGGGCGTGCGCCGTCGCCCGTCTCCTCGACGTCGTACCGGTATCCGCCGCGTTCGATGCTTTTGATGATGTTGCGTGCCATGGTGCTTGCTCCCGTCTGGTGGTCCCTTGTTTTTTCTTTTCGACCGGTTGGTCAAGCGCAGCGTTACCGGCCAAAGCGGGTTCCGTCATTAGCGATCGCGCCGGGCGCAGCCCGTTGCGTGGCGCGTTGACGGGTTCCGCGACGCCGGTATGATCCAGAGGCGAAGCCGACCGGCCGAAAAGAAAAGGAATGGGCCGGCCCGCCCCTTGGGGCGGGTTCCGTGCGGGGGAATCGTGCCGTGTCCGCGGCGTGGACGCGGACGGGATGCGATGATGGCCCCTTTTTGGGGCCTTGCATCCCGGGAGCGGACATGCCGGCGGCGCGGCTCCTTCGTCTGGTAGGGCTTCGCCCGTTTCGCCGTCGTCCCGCCTGGCGGGGCGCGGCGTCTGGGTGGGGTCCGGCGGCGTGGGCCGGCCGGGGTTTGCAAAGGGGCGGCGTGAGCCCCTTTGCCCGCCGGGGGCCGTCCCCGTCCGCCTGCCTGATGCGGGCGGGGACTCTTTCGGATGACGGGCCTGCCGTCGGCGTTTTCCTTCTCCGTCATGTGAGGGGGTGGCGGCTGGCGTCCCGGTTCATGAGGTCGCGCAGGTCGTCGAGCGTGTCGAGGCATTGGCGGCGGGTGTTCTCCGGTGTTTCGATGCCGTGGTTGGCGGCGTGGTGGTGCCAGAGGACGGTTTGGGCGAGGCTGGAGGCCTTGTGCGCCACGTCGTCGAGCATTTCGTCGAGCGCTTCGGCCGTCCATTGCTCCCAGTGGGGGTCGTCGTCCGGCGGGGCGGACAGCGCGGCGTCGAGCCGGTCGAGCATGGTTTGTATGGCTTTGGCGTCTTCGAGGAGTTCCGCGATGGTGCCGGGTTGTCCTTTCATCGGGCTCCTGACGAGGGCTCGCACGTGTTCGTCGGGGTCGAATTGTTCGGCGTGTTCGTGCACCGTTTCGGGGATGGGCCGGCCCGAAGGCACGTCTATGATGAGGTCTTCCCCGGCGGGGCTGCTGGTTTCGAGCCATTGCCCGCCGGCGAATCCGGTGTGGAGCGTCCAGCCCTGTTGATTGGCGGTGGTTTCGATGGTGTTCGCGTGCATGGTGTCGTGTCCTTTCCGTCGTGGCGTCCGATGGCGTGTGCCGTCGGACGCCACGGCTGTTTTTTCTGTCGGTCAGCGCAGGTATGCGGGGTATCGGCCGGATGCGGCCATGGTGGCGACCATGATGGCGAGGCTGGTTTCCGGGTCGTCGTCCAGTGCGGCGATGGCGGCGAGGGTGGCGGCCTTCCCGTCGCCGTCCCACCATGCGAGGTAGGCGGCGAGGGCGTAGGGTTGGGCGACGGGCCCGCCGTGCTTCCTGGCGCGGTCGGCCATCGCGCACGCCTCCCGCACCGCGCGGGCGAGGCGGGTCTCGTCGGGGCGGATGTGGGGGTCGCCGAACCCGACGTTGAGCGTTTCGGTCAGCAGCGTCTTGTTGTTGAACGAGTGGGGCCGGGCGGCCATGTCGATGACGGTCGCCGTGTCGAGCTTGGGTTCGACGGCGGCGATGAGTGCGGCGTCCCTGATGGACAGACGGGCCGTCATGAGCGTGGCGAGGTCGTCGAGCCGTTCCGGGTCCGCATCCTTGCCGTCGAGGGCCCGCATCCATGTCTCGAGCGCGGGGCCGGCGATGGTGCGGACGGCTTCGCCCGCCCCCTGTTCGGTTGCGGCCCGCCTGAGTTCCTCGATGATGTTCCGGGTTGTGGCGGTCATGGTGTCCTCTCCTTTTTGCGTCTTTTGTTTTTTGACCTTCTTCGGTCAGCGGATGCGTACCCCGCGTAAGGCGGTTCCGTCATGAGGCGACGCCCCGCCGTCCTGCGGCGTGTGCGGCGGCGTTGACGGGTTCGCCGACGCGGGTATGCTTCGATGGGCCGAAGAAGGCCAAACCTCTGTGTTTTTGCCGTGCCCGCCCTTGGCGGGCTCCATGCGGTGGTATGGCCGGCGGGCGGGCGGCGCGGTCGGCCGGGCGCGCGGGCATGGGCCCCGTGGGGGGCCGTGCGCGTCCGGGCGGCGGCGATCGCGCGGTCCCGCCGGTTCCGTTTCCTTTCGCCGTCGCCCCGCGTCGCGGGGTGCGGCGCCTGGGTGGGCTCCGGCGGCCGGGGGCCGGCCCGGTTTCCAAAGGGCGGCTGGAGCCCTTTGGCCTGCCGGGGGCCGTCGCCGCCCGCCCGGAGCGGGCGGCGACTCTCGTCAGCGGCGCGGTGGCGTGTAGTCGAGCGTCGTCGCGTATCCGCTGTCGGCGGTCTCCTCGATGGCTGTTTCGTATCCGGCTTCGAGTCCCTGCTGGTACGCCTCCTCCCACAGGTCGTATCCGATGAGGCCGCTCGTGTCCCAGTTGGTGTTGCTGACGTCGATGGCCCCGGTGCCGCCCGGGATGGTCTCGTGGTCGGCGGTGAGCCATTCGAGCCTGCCGTTTTGGTCGATGAGCGCGAACCTGCCTTGGCTTCCGTCCGTGAGGTCGGCTTGCCCGGCCTGCCATGCGAGTATCGCGTTGCGGCTGTCGGACGCGTGGCGGCCGCGCGTGTACGAGTGGGCGATGCCGTTGTGGGCGATGAAGCCGGTGCGGTCGCCTTTGCGGAAGCGGAACGGGTGCGTGTTCCCGGCGCACACCCTGCCGTGGGTGGCGAGGCGGAAGTGCAGGAGGAACGGGGAGGTTTCGAGGCTCTGCCAGTGGTCCATGATGAACGCGAGCGTCTTCATGTTGTCTTCGTTGCGGTAGCGGTGGAGGCGTTGGCCGTCGTGCCATGCGATGCCCGCCCCGTCGGGGTTGGCGTCGCTCATCCGGGCGAGCTGGGTGAGGCTTGGCATGGTGCCCGCTTGGCTGGTGACGATGACGCACATCAGATTCGCTCCCTTCCCGCCGTCGTGGCGTTCGTGTCGTTGATGGCCTGTGTGGCGGCGACGCGGCTCATGGCTTGGATGTCGCGGGTCTTGAGCTTGGGGACGGGGAACTTCTGGAAGAACCGCCACATGGCGTGCATGTAATGGACGGCGGCGTCGAGTCTTCCGGCGGTGTCGTGGTGCCACGGGCCGAACGTTCGGAATTCGATGGTGTGGCGGTGCGTGTCGTTGATGGCGGTGTCCTTGCCGCAGTAGTCGCCGTGGATGAGCTCGCACCAGCGGGTGTCGGTCATGTGGCGCATGTTCAGCGCCTCGCATTGGGTCTCGTCGAGCGCTTCCAGCGCCCAGTACCAGCGGGCCGGGGTCTGCCGGCCGGTGCGGCTGATGTGCATGTGCCCGCCCGACAGCGTGTTGTCGGTGTCGGTGGCGATGCGTTCGACGAGTCGGCGGATTTCCGTGAGCTGGCTCATGGTCATGGGTTCGCTCTGGTATTCGAGGGAGCCGTCGTGGTGGAGGCTGCCGTCCGGGCACCAGCCGGCGATGAGCCTGTGGTTCCTGAGCATGTCGGTGTCGTGGTTGCCGTCCACTTCGATTTCCAGTCCGAAGGTGAACGGCTCGCGGACGGGCCGTCCCTCGTACGGGTCCCGGTAGCAGGGGTCCTGCGTGTTCGCGCAGGCGTGCCGTTCGTAGCAGTAGGGGCAGTAGCGTTCGTCGCACTGCTCGCAGTATTCCTGGCAGTCCGAGCACAGGCGGTCGTCGCACATGCGGCACCGGTACCCGCAGTCCTCGCACAGGCTGTGCTCGCAGTGCTCGCAGTAGTATGCGCAGTCCCCGCACATCCGCGAACCGCATTCGTTGCATGTGCGCGCGCAGTCGTCGCATACAGTGTTGCCGCACCCGCATTCGACGGTTTCCGTCCCCGCGCAGTCCTCGCACAGCCATCCGTCGCAGTCGCGGCACCGTACGGCGCACTCCCCCGACTGGCGTTCGCAGTGCCTGCACCGACGGTCGTCCCCTTGGCTGGCATGGTTGTTTCCGGTCATATGTCACGCTCCTATGTCGTCTTGTCTTCCGGACGGTGCGCGGCGGGACCGGATGGCCGCGGCGCGGCGCAAGCCGCGTGGCCGGTCGGCCCGGTGCCGGGACCGCCTTCGGCGGCGGCACCGGTCGGCAGACACGCGGACGCTTGCGACGCGCCGGACGTCCGGTCATGCTGTGTGCCGGCCGGCCGGGCCGGGGCCCGCCTTCGATGGCGGGACCCCTTTTCGACGTGCTCCCGCCGGACGGCGGGGCGCGGCGGCGGATCCGCGAGCCCTTCGGGGCGAGCTCCGTTTTCGGCGGCGATCCGGATCCGGCTGGACAGGGATTCCTAAAACAGGTATCATTGTTTCCTGTAGTAGGAAATCAAGGTCTGGAGGGATCATGGACGGTTCGTTGTCGCGGATGCGCGGGAAGGCGGACTTCCGCCTGATGCGGGAGCTGCTGGGATTGCCGCAGGAGTGGGTCGCCAAGCGCGTGGGCGTGGACGCGCGCACCGTCCGCAACTGGGAGAGCCCGAGGTATTTCTATCCGCCGAAGCGCGAGGCGTGGGACCTGGTGGAGGGCCTGTGGCGGCGGGCCGACGGGAAGGCGGCCGGCCTGGTGGAGATCGCCTCGTCGGCGGCCCGGGTGGCGCGGGAGCGCGGCGTCGAGCCGGCGCCGCTCATGCTGGCGTACTGGCGGGACGCGGCCCAGTGGGCGAAGGCCCATCCGGAGGACGGGGATGCGGGCATGTGGAGGGTCGAGAACGCGGCGGCGCGCCTGGCCGCGGACCGGCTGCACGCCATGGGCCTGCCGGTCGCGATCGCGTACGCGGAGCCCGAGGCGTGACGGATGCCCCCTATCTCATGTCACGATAGGGGGTATTTGACTTCCATGGTTCGATTGTATAGTTTGGAATCAAGGCCTTGGCCCATGCTCCTCTTCCCGTCCGGAGGTCGGGGTTGAAGCCGAAGTCTTATCGGAGGATTGGCTGTCCGCGGATTCCCCATGAACCGGCCGTGCGGAACATGCGTTGCGAGAATTGGGAGTCTAGCCCCTGCGAACGGGTGATACGGATCGACGCGACGGCATCGATTCGAGTTCGTGTCCGACCCTTTTGGGTAGTCATGCAGAAGACCGAAACAACAGTCCTCCACAACCCGGGAACGTTACCGGTCTTGACGTTCCCGGGTTTTTATCGTCTTTCGGAGAGGGGCTTCATGACCGCCGCGTCGCATAGGGGGTCGGAACTCGACCGCTCCCGGAAAAAGAAACTCATTCCCATGTATCGCGCGGCGGCCAAGAAGTACAGGCCGCTGATCGGCCGGCATTCCCTTATCACCTGCGAGGATGGCCTCGTCATCGACATCCTATGGGAGAAGCGCAACTTCGAGCATCTGTGCGGCGTATGGTGCGACAGGCCGCCGCAGGTGGTCCATGCCGGAAAGACCATAGAGGCCAATTATTTCTTCGACCAGCTGATCAAGGGACGCCTTCCCTCCTCGGCCATACATTACTCCGATTATCCACGGACAAGAGGCAAGGCCGAGGTGCTTTCGAACGCGTTGGACCTTGAAGGCAACGTGGATGTGGTGGTCGACTCCGACAAGGCCGAAGTGGTGTATTACCTCGGCGGCGAGGCGTGGTGCCTGGGATTGGATTCCGATTGGAACGGGAACCGGATGCGGTCGGGCCTTTGCAACGGCAACGTGTTCTACCCCAAGAGCATTCGCCGTCAGTCCGTATATAAACGAATGAGGACGGACAGCATCCCCCATCGCGTTTCAGCGGTGGAACTGGTCAGCCCCTGAGTCCTTGCCGACGTACGCCCGAAGCCTTGGCAGCGATCGCATACGCGGAGCCCGAGGCGTAGGACACGAACGGCCCATCCGACATCCGCCGTCGCGGCCGTCCGCGTCCGACAACAGATCCTCATTGACTCTTACGTACAAACGCCGTACGGTTATGGCATGACGGAAATCACCAGCAAGGCCAGCCGCTTCGAGATGCGGCTCACGCCATCACAGAAGGAACGCCTCGACCGGGCGGCCGAGTTCAGGGGACTCAGCACCTCTCAATGGGCGTTGACCAACCTGCTCGTCGCCGCCGACCGGGACATCCGGGAGTCTCATGTCCTCCATTTGGATGACGAGGCGTGGGATTCGTTCGTACGGGCCCTGGACGAGCCCATGCCGGAGGAGATGGTCCGGCTGCTCGAGAGCGAGCCGATCTGGAAATGACCGATTTCACCCCGCCGCGGCGTCTGACCGCCGAGGACGACGCCGACGGTTTCGACTGCGGCCTGCCGGTTGTCAATGACTGGCTGCGGAACCAGTTGAGAAATGCCGGCAAGCAGCATACGGCGGTCGCCTATGCCACGTTCTGCGACGGCGCGCCGGCCGGTTTCTACACGTTGGGCGCGTACAGCATCGGCCATGCCGAGGCCAATGGCTGGCTCAGGAGGAACAGCCCGGATCCGATCCCGGCGATCCTTCTGGGCATGCTCGGCGTGGCCATGCGCTACCAGACCATGCACGTGGGGGCACAGCTGCTCAGGGACGCCGCCATGCGGGCGATGGGTGCGGCGGAGATAGTCGGAGCCAAGGCGTTGCTCGTGGAGCCGGCCTCGGACAGGGCCACGCGCTTCTACGAGCATTACGGGTTCCGCCACATCGAACGGTCGGGCAGGATGTTCATCCCTCTCCGTTCGGCGTGAACGGGATACCCGTAGAAGAGGGAGGCGGGGAGGACCGTGGATGGTCCTCCCCGCCTCCTTGCCTTTCCCGGGGTGTTTTCGTCGGCCCGCCGTTCATTTCCTCGGCGGGCGCGGCCTGCCGTCCGAGTCGAACTGGGCGAGCTGTCCGATGGCGTTGCCGGTGTCGGCCAGGGCCCCGGTGAGCAGTCGGATCCGTTCGCCGGTGTCTGTGGTCCGGGCGGCGAGTCTGAGCTGGTCGATGGCCGCGTTCACGTGGTTGCGGTAGACGAGGTCGTCGGCCGTGGCCGAATGTTCCGTTTTCGCGGGCTTGGGGTCGTTCATGCGTGGTTTTCCTTCCGGTGTTTGGTCCATGAGGTCGAGTGCCCGGACGCCGAGGCCGGCGGCGAGGTCGAGGATGATGCGGCTGCGTTTGCTGCCGGTGGCCCATCTCCTGGTTTCGATGCCTCCGATGGTCTGCGTGGTCTGTCCGGCCCGGATGGCGAGTTCGGCCTGGCTGAGCCCTTGGCGCGTCCGGTGCCAGGCGAGGCGGGTGCCGGTCCATCCGGCGGGCGGGTCGTCTGTGGCATGGTCCGGTTCGGGCCGGCCGGCGAGCTTTTCCATGCTGGTGTCGAGCGCGATGGCGACGCGGGCGAGGATCCCGGCCGCCATGTTCGCGGTGTCGCGTTCCCCGCTATCGTATTGGCGCAGGCTGCGGTATGGCACGTTCGCGTGTTCGGCGAGCTGTGGGCAGCTCCATCCCCGTTTCGTGCGCATCCTCCGGATCACGGTGGTCCCGTCCTCTCCCTCTTGGGGCGTCTCGCCCGTGAGACGGGCGGGGTTGACGCCGAGGGTCTTCGCCCATTGGCGGATCTGGTCGGGTTCGAGCGTGGTCAGCGGGGTTTCGCCTTTCTCGATCCGTTCGATGGTCGTCATATCGATGCCGGTGAGCCGTGCGAGGGTCTGTTCGAGGACGCTTTCCCGTTCCCTGATCGCGCGTAGTTCCGCCGCGCCGATGGGTATGGTCCTGCCGCTGCCGCTCATCTGTCGCCTCCTAGGTAGATGTCGAACAGGGGCCCGGGTTCGACGAGGCCGGTGCCGGTGTCGATGGCCTGGATGGCCTCGAGGGTGCCGATCATGTTCCGTACGGCGGGTCTGCTTCGGGCGGAGAACGCGCCGTGCCCGTCGATGAGTTCGAGTCCCTGTTCGGTGACGCTGCGGCGGGTGGATCCGTGCAGGGCGGCGGCGAGCACGCTCGGTCTGACGCCGTGGCCGAGCTCGCGTTGGATGTTCGCGATGTACCGGCATGCGATGCGGATCGATTCGCGGCCCATGGGCTCGCCCTGTCCCTCCCCCGTTTCCGGTGCCGTCCGCCGCCGGCGGTACGGGTTCGACGCCGGTTTTTTCACGATCTCCCTACCGTCAGCCTGGCAGTTGGAGCAGTTGGAGCAGTCGTCGCGTCTGGTGCCGGGCGGGTCGAACATGGCGAGGATGGTCCGGCGCAGGCATCGGCGGGTCTCGCAGTATGCGCTCATGGCGTCGAGTCGGGAGTCCATGAGCTGCGCGGCCCTGATGCGTGAGGGGTCGCCGGATTCCTCGGCGCGGCTTTTCGCCTCCCATGCGGCGTGGCGCAGCCATCGCCAGTCGCCGGGGCTCCAGTAGAGGACCGCGTCGGCAGGCTTGCCGTCCCGGCCGGCTCGGCCGGCCTCCTGCCAGTAGGCTTCGAGGCTTTTGCACGGCCCGTCGTTGAGGACCCATCTGACGTCGGGCTTGTCGACGCCCATGCCGAACGCGCTGGTGGCGCAGATGACGCGCGGGTGGCCGGCGAGGAACCCGTCCTGCACCCGTTTCTTGTCCGCGTCCCTCATTTCGGCGTGGAACGCCATGGCGTCGATGCCTTCGGAACGCAGTGTCTCGGCGAGCCGTTCGCAGCCTTTCCGGTTCTCCTTGTAGATGATGCCGCTGCCCTTGTGCCGTTTCGCCCAGGCGATCATGGCCTCGAGGCGTTCGCCGGGCCTGGCGCGGACCACCGTGAGGCGCAGGTTCGGCCGGTCCGCGTCGGTCGTGACCGTCACGGGGTCGGCCAGGTGCAGGAGTTCGCGGATCTCCCCGGCCTGCGTCCGGCTTGCGGTGGCGGTCAGCGCCATGGTCACGGGGCGCGGGGACAGGGAGTCGATGAATTCGCCGATGCGCATGTAGCTGGGTCGGAAGTCCGATCCCCAGTGCAGCACGCAGTGCGCCTCGTCGACGGCGAGCAGGCTGATGCGGATGCGGTGGCTGAAGTCGGCGAAGTCGGGCGCGTGCAGGCGTTCGGGTGCGACGTAGAGGATGCGCAGTTCGCCGGACAGGGCGCGCCCGTACACCTCGGCGCGTTCCTTCTCGTCCAGGCCGGAGTCGATGAGCGCGGCGGGTATGCCGCGTGATCGCAGGTGCCGCACCTGGTCGCGCATGAGCGCCCTCAATGGTGTGACGACGAGGGTGAACGTGCCGGGCCTGGCGGCGGGGAGCTGGTAGCACACGGACTTGCCGCCGCCGGTGGGCATCACGGCCATGACGTCGCGGCCCGAGATGACCGCCCCGACGGCCTCCTCCTGGCCCGGGCGGAACGAGTCGAACCCGAAATAGCGCTTCAGCGCGGCCAGCATGTAATCCCCGTTCCCGACCATTCCGCTTCCCTTCTTTTCACCCATAAGTTTGATACCCTCAAGTATAGCATATTCATCGCCTTATGCTGGGGTGTCATTCTCGGCTATCGCCATCCCCGCGCGCATTCCCGGGTGTATGGTGCGGAAGCGGGGTGGCATGGTGATCGGTCCGGACGGTTGTGGTTTCGACATGCGTTCGCCTTCGGAGATGGAGGCGGATGACGCGCGGCGTGAGGCGGATGAGGCGGCGCATGCGCCTCGTATGGCGGTCACGTCGCGTATCCGTCGGGTGGCGCAGCCGCCGGATGGGTATCTGCCGTTGTCCCTGTTCGACGAGGTTCGTCTGGCCGATCCGGTGCCGTTGTATGCGTTCGAGGACGTCCCGGCGGACGTGACGGGCCTCGCGGTGGATTACCTGTCCCGTGTGGCGCGGGGCGTGCCGGCGCGGGATGCGTTCCGGGTGCCGTTGGCGGGGGCGCGTCTGGTGGGCCGGTCTGCGGATGCGGAACGGCTGCTCGCCATGGTGGACGGGTTCTCCGACCGTTCGGTGCGGGCCGCGTGCCTGCTGTGCGGGTTCGACGCGGCGTCGCGTCGGGGCCCGGCGAGGTGGCGGGCGGGCAGGGTCATCGATCCGGGGCCGGCCACGGTGTATAACGTGCGGCGCATGGTGGCGCGCACGTTGAGGTTCATGGACCGGGTGGGGCCGGTCGTGTGGGAGGGGTTCACGTTCGACGGCGGCTACACGGACCGGGTCACGTCCGGAGACGGGGACCTGCTCACCGCCGACGGCCTGTGGGATCTGAAGGTGAGCCGTTGGCCGCCGAACCCGACGTACACGCTGCAGCTGCTCGTCTATTGGCGGCTCGGCCTGCATTCCACGCATCCCGAGTATCTCCGTGTGCGGCGTCTGGGCCTGTACAACGCGCGGTCGGACACGATGTGGAGCATCCCCGTGGCCCGGATCGGCGCCGATGCCGTGCGTGCGGTGGAGCGGGATGTGATCGGCTATGCGGACGGTCTCTGACTCTCGCGCCGGCCGGCGGATTCTATTCGCGGGGGTTCGTGGCGGGGAGTTCCGGCACGGGGCGGGCGAGCCTGGCGGCCGCGTCGGCGAGCAGCCGGCGGGCCTGGTCCACGGTGCGGGCGGCCTCGCGTTCGCGTCGGTCGGCGTCCGCGACCCGTGTCTTGGTTTCCGCGTCGAGGCGCGCGGCCTTCGCCTCGGCCGCTTTGAGGATTTTGTCGGCTTCCGTGTTGGCGTCGGACAGGAGTTTCTGCGCCTGTTCGCGGCTTTCGCCGATTCTCCTGTCGGCTTCCTGGTCGACCCCCTGTTTGCGCCGCGTGGCCTGTTCGATCTGTTCGTCCGCTTTTTTCTTCGCTTCGGCGGTCAGGGTCTCGGCTTTGGCCCGCGCCTTGCCGAGGATGGTCCTGGCTTCCGTTTCGGCCTTGTCTAGGATGGCCTTGCGTTCGGCCTTGGCGCCGTTGACCATGTTCTGCATGTCGACGCCGATGTGCTCGTAGGGGTTCGACGCCTGGTATTCGAGCTTCTTGTTCTGCTCCCGGAGCATGGTCAGACGCTGGTTGAGCTCCCCGTTCTCGGTCTGCCGCGCGTGGTTCTCGCGTTTGAGCCGGATGATCTCGGCCTGGTCGAGCGTGCGGCGTCGTTCGAGTTCGGCGACGCGTCGTTCCACGGCGTCGGCCCGGTATCCGCCGATCGTGGCCCTGGGCAGGTCGAGCGGTTTCGTCTCGGCGCGCCCGTAGTCGCGGATGGGTTGGATGAACTGGGTCTCCTCGCCGTCGGATCGTCTCGCCTCCGTGCCTTCGGTGTCTGTCATGATGGTTCCTTTCCTGTCGGCCGGTGCGTTTCGCATGGGTCACCCGCGCCGGCCGCGATAATCGGATCCACATCATTGGTATACGTGAATATGCGTTTTTCCGATGATTCACGTATACTTATGTTCATGCGTAGGGAGTTGGCGATGAACCGCCTGAGGGATATGGACACGGGTTTCGGCGTGCACGTGTATCGCAAGCCGGATCTGGCGCTGGTTCTCGGGGAAACGGGACAAAGGCTCGACCGCACCCTGTCGAGCCTGGTAGCGGCGAACGTGCTGGTCCGCGCCGCGCGCGGCGTGTATGCGTTCGCCTGGTCGGCGCATCTCGGGGAGGCGACGCTGCATACCGTCGCACGTCGTCTGCGCCCCCGACAGCTGGTGTGGGAGAGCCTGGAGAGCGCGCTGAGCCGTTGGGGCGTGATCAGCCAGATCCCGGTGGATCGCGTCACGTTCATGACCACCGGCCGCGAGGGCCTGTCCGTGACCCCATATGGGACGATCGAGTTCACGCACTGCGCGCTCGACTGGTCGAGGATCCTCCCCAACCTCGTGCCGCGCGACGGCGGGATGACGCCGCTCGCGTCGAAGCGTTGGGCGTATCGGGACCTGCAGGCCACAGGCCGCAACCTGGATCTCGTGGACATGGATGAATTGGAGAACGACGATGGATGGGAGTGACATGGCGTTCGACTACAAGGCGGTCGCGGCGGGCATCGCGCGTTCGGAAGGCATGGGTGCCCTGCTTCCCGTGGTGGAGAAGGAACTGCTGCATTACCGGATACTTTCCGCCATGCAGGACGGCGGCTTCTTCGGCCCGATCGTGTTCCAAGGAGGCACGAGCCTGCGTCTGTGCCACGGGTCCCCCCGTTACAGCGAGGACCTCGACTTCGCCGGCGGCACGGGTTTCGGCGTCGATGACCTTCGGGGGTTGGGCGAATGCGTCAGGTCCTCCCTCGCCGGCATGTCCCCGGACGTGCAGGTGAAGGTTCGCGAACCGGTCCGGGACGAGGGCCTGGTGAGGAGATGGCGCATATCCATCCGCACGGCGGCGCAACGTCGTGATCTGCCGAGCCAGTCGATCAAGCTGGAGGTCGCATCGGTGCCGGCGCATGAGCCGCAGACGAGGCCGGTCAGGGTCAATTATCGCTCCGTGTCGGCGATCGCCGGGGACATCATCCTGGCGGTGGAAAGCCCCACCGAGATACTCGCGGACAAGCTTCTGTCGTTTGCATGCTCCTCCCATATCCGCCGTCGTGACCTGTGGGACATGTGCTGGCTGTCGTCCAGGGCCGACGTGGATGCGTCTCGGGCGTTCCGGATGGCCACGCTCAAGGCTGGGGAATACGGGGAGGTCGGAGAATGGGAGGCGCGCGCAGGCCGGCTGCGTGAGATCCCGTCGGTGTTGTCTTCGGACGCCTTTCTGGACGAGATGCGAAGGTTCCCGCCGGCCCGAATGCTCGTCGCCACCGTCGAATCCCTCTCCTGGCGCGAGTACGCCTCGCAGGCGGTCACCGGGCTGTATGATCCCTCCGGGCCCGCATGGGCGTCGCCGTATGGCTCGCCGGGTTTCGGGCGGCCGATGCCTGAGCCCGACCAGTCTTCCGCCGTTCCCATGTGGCGCGACGGGGGTCCCGCTCTTTCCTGAAGCGGCGTCCTCGCCCCATTCTCATCTCATCCGCAGCGCGCGCAGCATGGGGTTATGGTATGGTTCGGTGACTTCCATGAGGCGGGTCGGCCGCCCGTAGGGTCCGTAGGCGGTGATGGCGGGTTCGACCGGGCGGATGATGCCGGCGCGTTCGAGTTCGAGCAGCGGGTATGCGGCCGACGGGTCGGGGTTCGGGTAGAACCTGCCGTCCGGTGGGATGGCCCCGTCGGGTTCCCAGGAGACGTCCAGCTTCCCGCCGGGTCCGGTGACGGTCAGTCCCATGCCGCCGCCGTGGTGGCGGCCGGCGAGCAGGCGCCAGGTCTCGAGCGCGTCCGTATCCCCGCCGTGTCGGGGGTCGGCGTGCCAGGGTCTGCCGCGTGTGGCGAGCAGGTGGCGGCGTTCCCCGTCGAACCTCGCCGCATCCAGTCGCCTCCATGTCCACCGGTCGACCTCGAAGCGGATGCCGTGTCCCCTGATGAGGGGCGGCACGGCCCCGGTGACGGGGTTCACTTGCGGCCTCCGCGGATGATGTGTCTGACGCACATGGCGAGCAGGACGAGGTCGAGGGCGGCGGTGATGATCCACAGCCATCCCATTCGCGGCATGATCGCGCATTCGATGATCAGGAGGATGAGGATGGCGAGGCATGCGAGGGCGAGGAGGATGGCCTTGCGGCGTTCGTCGTCCATCATTCCCCTCCGTCCGTCTCGTCGGTCCAGTATTGGTCCTCGAACCAGTGGTCGAAGCGCATGTCGCCCGATCCGGTGGCGGGGTCCGAGGCGAGTGTGGCCCCGTCGGCCGCCGGGTCGTACAGGCGGTCTATGTCGAGGTCGCCGAGCCAGTCCTCGAGCCATGCCTCGAGTCCGCTGCCCTCCTCGTTGTCGTCGTCGGCGATGAGCCGGATGGCCCTGCTGATGAGGATCTCCTCGATGACGCTGTGGGCCGCATGGTTCGCGGTCGGGTCGGCGAGGCGGGCGCGCAGGCGTATTGCGGCGCCGAGCATGCGGTAGAGGAATTCGCGGTCGTACCGGTCGAGGTACCGGTCGGGCAGGAGGTCCGTGACGGGGTTCCCGTCGTCCTGGCCGAGGTGCGTGCCGCGGGGCATGCGGCCCAGACGTCTGGTCTCGATCCTCGTCATGGTCTCGATCATGGACAGGTTCTCGTCGAACAGCCTGCGCATGCGGGTGCCCGGCATGGGGTGGTCGCCGCCGGTGTCGTTGTTCATAGGTTCCTTCCGTACTTCGTGTATCTCGTGTATTCCCCGTGGCGGGTGCCGATGAGCGTGATCTGCGCGTCCACGATCCTTTTGCGCCGTTCGAGCTCGCGTATCCCCCGGTTCAGCCAGGCGGACAGTTCGACGCAGCCGACGGTGGCCGCGTCGCACCGGCGCAGGTCTCGGGCGACTCCCTCGAACAGGAGTCCCTGGACCGCGAGCTGGATCACGCCGCTGTTCTTGAACTGCTTGGCGGCCTGTTCGAGCCGGTCGACGGGATTGGCCGGGCCCGCGCTCATCGGGCGGTCCCGTCCGCCATGCTCAGTTCGAGCCGTCTGAGCCGTTCCTCGAGTGCGTTGATGCGCATGGTCTGGGCGAGCACCACGCTCATCGGCGCGGGCCTTCCCTCCCTGCCGGCGTCGGGGGCCGGGGCGTGCGGGCGCGTCGTCCCGGCGTCCGGCGGTTCGCGCTTCCACCGGGCGATGCACCGTTCGATGCGTTTGTTGCCGATGATGCGCGGGTCGAGCCCCGCCTCGCGGAAGATCCTGACGGGGCTTTCGCCCCGCCGGTAGCGTGTGACGGCCTCGCGTTTGAACGAGTCCTTGTAGGTGATGCGCGTGCGGGTGACCCATGCCACGGCGTCCAGTCCGGACAGCAATGCCATCTCGGCGTCCGAGAACCCCGTCATGCCCATGGCGTCCCCGCCTCCGGTGCGGTCCCGCCCGGGATTCCGGAGACTCGTCCGGCCGGTCTTTCCGTCCTGTGGTCCTGCATGTGCGGCTCCTTGCCTCTCCGGGGCCCTGCCTTGTGGCCCCTTCGCCCATGCCACCCGTGGCCCCTTCTATATCGGGGGATTCCTCCGCCGCGCAAGACCGATCTTCCTTCGTGTCCGCAGCCCCAAAACAAAATGTTGACAATGACAATAAACAACGTTATTGTTGTCACCGTCAGCAAAAATATTGCTGACGGCTGATAGTCGAAGGATTATCGCAGATAAAGGATAAGAGAACAGAGCCGCTCCTTGAGAAGCTCAAGGAACAGGGATGGCGCATCGAAGCCAAGAAGAAAGGCTGGATGTGCTACCCACCCGACAAGTCGAAGCCGGGCGTTCCCATACACAAGACACCTTCGGATGCCAGATGGTATGAGAATTGCTTGAAATACCTGAGACGCGGCGGGTTCCAAGAGTGAGCGGTCGCCAATCTTGCGGAGACGAAGTTTCCTAGGCTTGTCACCGCAAGATTAGCACACCCTCTGTTCCCACATCAACCTTCGACCGCTAGGGCGGCTGGATGGCGTGCGCCCATGGAGGCATCTCCCGGCGCACGCCATGCAATACATCGGATAGGTGAAACATGACGAGAGCACGAGAATGGCAGGTTTCCCTTGACTTCAAGGCGAGACTCGACGAGGACGCGGCGTTCGACCTCATGGAAGCCCTCGGAAGATACGGGGCCTCGGTGGCGGTCGACCCCGGGCACACGGGCGGCGGACTGACCCTCGCCGTCGACGCCCCGGACGGGGAGACGGCGCTGGCCAAGGCGCGCACGCTCCTCGAAGAGAACATGCCCGGCGCGACGGTGACCGGACTCGAGGCGCGGGAGTGGGCCGACGCCGTGGCGCGGAACCGCGAGCCCCTATACCCGCCGGTGGTGGGCTATGCCGAGATCGCGCGCATGACCGGCGTCACCAGACAGAGGGCGTACGCGTTTCCCAGGATCGAATCCTTTCCCAAGCCGGTGATAGAGACCTCACAGGGCCCCCTCTATTCCGAGGATGCGGTTCGCGCATGGGCGCAGACCCGCGAGCTCAGACCCGGACGTCCGAAAGCGATGGAATAGGAAACGATGCGAGAGCCCCGCGGCCGCACGGCGCGGGGTTTATTTTTTACAAGGAGGAAGCGGCTGTTCCCCGATGGATTCGTCGGGAAGGGAATCGGCCGTCACCAGGTCCGGTCGGGTTGGATCACGGGACGTGTGGCCCGGTCCCTGAGCCGGAATGATTGGGTCATTCGCGCATGGGCTCCTTCGAGCACCACGGTCCAGGTCGTCGGGGATACGGTCCTGAGCCCGATGCCGTTCTGGAACGCCAGGATGAGGTCGTTGCGGACCGGTGTCTGTCCCTTGTTCCGGTTCTCCACGGTGTAGCGCACCTCGAGCAGGTCCTTGCGGATGGCGTATTCCACGTCCGTCATGAGCAGCCCGTCATGCTCCCCGTATTCCAATGGATAGGATATGAATTCCGTGCCCCGTGGTACGTGCCATTCCCTCCATTCCAGATGGTCTTCCAGATGCATGCACAGCCAGGTGGCGAGGGATAGACCTCCCAGCACGATGATGGTCACGAATAGGATGACTTTCATAAAGGTTCCTCTTTTTAGGAGATTCGAGCGACATGAGCGAAAAAGACGGGAAGCGGGTTCTGAGTCCCGCGGAGAAGGCCGAGGCGGATTCCCTGACCAACAAGCAATGGCTCGATACCATCGGCGGCCCGACGGGAAGCCGCCGATGATTGTCCGATTCCGATGACCGTCGGCATTGTTTTATTGCCGATATCGGGCTGATGGCGGATAATCGGGATCATGAAGGATGGAATCAATCAATGCGGGGGTTCCGGCATCGAGTCCGTTGATCATTTCGACGGTGTCGGAATCGTCAGGATCAGACCAGTGGTCAATAAGGTGGAGATAAAGAGGGCCAAGCGTCTGATTGTCGAACAGATCCCTCATCTTGCCGATATAGAATTCCCAAAGCGGCCGGTCGAGGATGACGGCACGTTGAGGCCTCTTTTTATAGGGGCGTTCTCCAAGGACGGCCTCATAGGCGCCGCCTTCGTCACGCCAGGAATACAGGCAGCCCAGTCGTTCCTCGGGTATTTCTCCGCGTCGGCCGGAGCGTATCAGTGCGCGGAGCTTGTCAGGCGTACGGTCGCCGAAGTCGAGGGGATCGCAGTCGTCGACGAGTACAGGCGCAGGGGCGTCGCACTCGCCCTGAAAAGGTACATCGATGCCTGGGCCGCCGATCACGGCGCTTGTCTCGTATTGTCCGTGCCCACGAATGAGGCAGCGCGTGGCCTCAACGAGAAGTCCGGCCACCGCGTCCTGGAGCCCGATGTCCTTCTCATGCTTCAGGTCGTATATGCCGACGGCGGTCCCTGCTCCCTTCCCTTTGCTTTGGAACGTGGGCAGGAGGCAGGATACAGTTGCTGGGCATTCCTTCCAATCGCCAAACCTGGCGGGATGTCCGTCAGGGCGGGACAATGCCCTTCCGTCGCTTCCTCTCCTGGAGTATCCGGTGAGGAATACTTCGCCGTCAAGTGGGAGACCCGCGACGGTGACGGGAATTGGATCGCCACGACCAGCCGTTTGAGGGGCGTACGCGCCGACGTCATGGACTGATGCCATTCCATCAGGCCCCATGCCTGGCGCTTCGGCGTTCTTGTCTTCCTGATGATTCATTTCTCGTCCTTCCCCTGGCGAGCGGCCATGCATGGACTCATGGATTGGGCATGCGTCCGCGTGTTCGGGTGTCTTGGTTGAGCCCGTCATTCTGCCTGCTCCAGTTGCCAGTTGCCGGCGAAGCAGCTGCCGCCGTGCGAGGCGCGGTAGTCGTGGAGTTCCCTCGATCGTTCGCTCTCCCGGCGGGCTTGTTCGGCCCGGGTTTTGCGGCCGGCGCGGAGCGCGAGCTCGGCGTAGCGTGCGGCTTGGCCTGGGTCCGGGTCGGGGTCGAGGCGCAGCCTGTCGGCGAGGGCGCGGATGGCGGTGGACGCGTCGATGTCGGCGCCGATGCGGTCGGCGAGCATGCGGTGCGCCCGGGTCTCGTAGGATTCCGGTTCCGCCGGCCGGCTCTCCCCTGTGTCGCTTCCGGTGGGTTGGCTGGCGTCGGCATGCTCCCTGCGTCGGCGTTCGAGGGTTCGCTGGTCGCAGGTCAGGTCGTCGCGCAGTTCGTCGAACAGGCGGGCGAAGCGGCGTCCCGTGTCGACGCGTTTGGCCTGGAACCCGTTGTCGAGCGCGTGGTCGAGGACCCGTTCCATGAGCCCGCTCGTGTCGGGTTCGCCGGCGGCGTCGAGCCGTTCGACGAGCCGAGTGACGGCGTCGAGGTCGCGTGGGCCGGCTGGCCGCGGGGTCAGGCCCATGGCGGCTCGGCGGTTTTCGAGCCGGTCGAGGATCCATCTGGCGCGTATCCCGGCGGGGACCCGCTCTTCCGGTTCGGGGCCGGCGTCTTGCCAGCGTTCGTCGTCGGGCTCACCCATAGGGCGGTTCGCCTCGTCCGGCGCGGATGCGGCTTCGATGATGTGGGCGGTTTGGTTTTTCCCGTCGCGGCTCTCCCCGGTCCGGGGAGATGCCTCCGTAGGAGGCAAAGGGGATATTTGTTTAGAAGTATTTGTTCTTACTATAGGGGTGTCACTGGTGACACCTCTGGAGGTGTCACTGGTGACACCCCTGGCCTGGCCGTCATCGTCCAGGGGTGTCATTTTGACACCTCTGTGTTTTGGCTTGTTTCCGCCGTTTTCCAGGGGTGTCATTTTGACACCCCTAAAACCGGCGCCTTTTGCCCCGTCCGTCGCGTCGACGCTTTCGAGCCGTTCGGCGCGTTCCGCCCTGGCCTGTCGTCCGGGTTTCTCGGACACGTGCTCGAGGGTCACGTTCATGCAGCATTCCCAGACGACGGACCGGTACGGGTCGGGCACGTAGTTGCCGTGCTCGTCCCATTGGGCGAGCTTCTGGTTGCCCCGGCGGATGCATCCCGTCTCCTCGAGCGCCTTCAAGGCACGTTTGACGCTGGATTCGCTCGTGTGCGCCTCGAGCATCAGGGTGTCCACGGTGGGCCATGCGCTGCGTCCGTCGGGCTGGCAGCGGTCGGCCAGGGCGATGAGCACGAGTCTGGCCGTGGCCGTGGGTGCGGGCGCCTCCCTGAGCGCCCATGACGTGCATTGCCAGCTCATGGTCTCGCTCCTTCCGTTTCGCGTTCCTTCTTGTGTTCCTGCATGAGCCTGTCGAACGCCTTGCTGGTGGGTTCCAGGCTTCCGTACCTGGCTCCCGCCGATGCGGCGGCGCGGCCCATGGCTTCCTCGTTCCTGTCCTCGTGTCCGTCATCGCGCATCGCCGGACAGCTCCTTCCCCGTGTCGGCGTCGAGGGCGGTTTCGAGGGCGCGGCACAGGTCGAGCGCCTGGTCGAACCCGTCGAGCCATGCGCCTACCCAGTCCTGGGCGTCCCCGCCCCCGGCCGGCGTCATGTCGATGGTCTTGAGGCGTTCCACGGCCATGGCCTGACGGTCGATCCTGCCGTGTCCGTCGATGATGATCCGCATCGTCTTCCGTTCCTTTCCTGTCGCCTCATCGGGCGAGCTCTTGCACCGTCATGCCCAATGTCATCCGGGTCGGGTCGTGGCGTTTCCGCACCCTGTCGCACAGGGAGGGCGAGGGCATGCGCGCGAACATGCCGGGGTCCATGGCGCGGATCTCCCGTTCGTGGGAGACGAGCGCGTCGATGACGTCCTGCACGCGTGCGCGCAGCAGATCATGCCATCTGCCGGGCCATGTCTCGCACATCGCGGCGGAGCACACCATGGCCTCGTCGCCCGCGGCCTTGATGTACCGGGTGTGCGCGGGCAGGGCGAGGATCTCCTGGATCCATTGCCAGTCGTCGCCGCGGGCGGCGTCGATCTCGCCGGAGAGCATCCTCCATGCGTCGAACGTCGCGTCGAGCATGATCGACGCCTGTTCCCATGTCATGGGGATCGCGGGGATCTGCAGGGTGACGGCGTCGGGTTCGGCCCCTGCCGGGGCCGTCATCATCGTGGTCATGGTCGTTCCTTTCGTTCCTCTATGGTTCGCGGGCCTCGTCGTCCGGCTTCCCGTTGTCCTTTCGTTTGTTCTTTCACTCGTCCATCGCCGGTTTTCGGCCGATTACGGGCGCCTGTGCCGGCGCATGCCCTGAGGTAGGGGTAGCGGTCCAGTCTCGGGGTGGTCCCGTTGTGGTGGGCTTCGAGCCAGTGGCGGATCTCCCTGAGCAGGGGACGGGCGCGGTTCGAGGTCATGCATCGGGTCAGGATCCGTTTCCATGCGGCGAGTCCCCATTCGGCCTGGACCGCGAGGGCGAGGGCCTCCATGTCCGTCTTGTATCCGGCGCTGACCGGCAATGGGGCGTCCGCCGTGTCGCCGTCCCATTGCCGGTAGCTTTCCCGGTCGCCCGCGGCGGGCGATCCGGGGCTCTCTCCGTCGCCGTCGCGTCCCTCGAAGATGTCGGATGCGTCGCAGATCACGTCGGAGTCGGCGAGGGTCTGCTCGTGCCGGCGCCATTGTTCCCACGCCGTCCGGTCGTCCGGGTCCGTGGGTGGTTTCAGCCTTCCCGCGCGCCGTTCCGGGGTCTGGGTCATGCCCGTGCGGTGTTTGGGCCGTTGGGTTTTGAACCATTCGCCGACCACGGTGCCGGTGAGCTGGTTGACGAACGCGGCCAGGCTCGTCGCCCCTCCCTCGGCCCGGTCCGTGTTGGTGCGGTGCCAGTAGTCGAGTCGGCGGATGGTGCGTATCGTCAGGTCGCTCATGACCTCGTCCGTGGCCCATGCCCAGTCGCGGCCCAGCTGCCGGCGCACGCGCGCCCGGTTGTCCTCCAGCGCGGCGTCGAGCCGGACGGCGGCCTGGTCGGCGAGGCGGGCGCGCATGAGCCTGGCCCCGGCTTGGTCCCCGTCGTTCTCGAGCCGTTCGAGGGCTTTCAGGTCCGTGGGGTCGGCGAGGCAGCGGATCAATGTGTCCGTCAACGGTTCATCGCTTTTCCTCATGGTCAGAACCTTCCGGGATGCTCGCGGCGCAGCGTGTGCAGGCGTCGTTTGGCCGTGGTGGTGGATGGGGCGAGACCGTCGGCCACGGCCCGGGTCGAGGTGACCGTCTCGCCGTTGGCCTTCAGCTTGTCGGCCCATGCGAGCCATTCGTCGGGGTCGAAGCCGGCCGTCGCCTTGCGCGCCGGCTCACCGGCTTTTGGGCCGGCATCGTGGGCCGATCCCGTGTCGGAGGAACGGTCCGGGCCGGACATGGTCCCTTCGTGGGATTCCGCGGGCTCAGGTTCGGCGTGGCCCGCATGACCCCCTGCCTCCGGGCCCGGCTGGCCCTTGGGATCCATCTCGGGTTTCCGGCCCATGCGGTCCTGGTCCGCAAGGTCCTGGTCCGCATGGGCCTGGTCCATGCGGACCATGTGGATTGTGGACTCCGTGGGCCTTGCGGACGTCGTGGTCGTGGACGTCACGGAGGGCCATGAGAGGTCCTGGTCGAACGGGATGTCCTCCGGATCCTCCTTCTTTCCCCGATTCGCGTCGGTTTCCGCTTGGGCCGGCGGGTCGAACAGGTAGCGGTCCAGCGGGTCGGCGGGCGCGGGTTCCGTGGCTTTGCCCGGCTCCGGTCCGGCCGTCGGCGTGGGGATGGCCCGCGGGTTTTCCGTCCGGACCGGTTCCGTGCCGGCCGTTTCCGGCGTGGTTGCGGCGGGTCCGGCGTGCCCGTTATCGGGGCCGGCGGCCTTGCCGGTGGTCCTGGCGAGCTTGTCCTGCCGGTCGCCGGCGATGATCACGATCAGGTGGGTAGAGTAGAGCAGGGCGATGGGCGGGATGCTCATGATTGCGGGCGCGCCCCATGTGGGGAGCATGCCGCCGGCGTTGAGCCATGCGTGCAACGCGTTGCCCGTCACGCTGAACAGGCTGAACAGCACGAGTCCGGCCCATGGGTACCAGCGTCCGCGGATGTGGCCTTTGCGGAATCCCCATGTCGCCCACGTGCACAGGAGGATCGTGCCGTCCACGCACAGGGGGCCTCCCCATGACAGGAGCGGGTTGATGCCGCTGGACACGAACACGAGCCTCAACGCGTCGAAGCTCAGCACGAACGCGATGACCGCGATCATCACGCCCACCGTCACGCCGGGCAGCATGCTCACGCTCTCCCGCCCGTCCACTTCCTTGGTTTTCTTGTCGTTCATACCGGTTCCTCTCCGGCCGGCCCTCATGGCCGGCCTTCTCTGCTAACGGGTCAGGCGCATTCCGACGCGACGGTCAGGATCTGGTCGAACAGTCCGTTGACCTCGTCCTGGTCGCGGCTGCGGTCGTTCTCGTCGGCGGGCCACATGTCCTCGAGGTCGTGGTCGACGAGGCGCATGAACGGGCCCACGTTGGCCAGCACGCCCTTGATGTCACGGCCGGCGCGCGTGACGATCTCGTCGACGGTCTCGCTGCCTGGCTGCCAGCGTTCGGAGCTCATCAGCTCCACGAGGCGGGCCAGTCCGGCGTTCGCGTCTCCCGCGGCGGTGCGGAACGCTTCCACGAAGTTCATGTCGTCCGCGGCGAGCCGGTCGCCGCCCAGGTCGATTGCAGTATTGTCGGGCAGCACGCCGATCGCGCCGGTCTCGTCGACCGGTGCGGGGGCCGCGGGTTCGAGTCCCTCGCTCATGCGCCGCATGGTCTCGCGTTTGATGCTCGCGCAGATCGTGGATTGCGCCAGGTCGAGCCTGGCGGCGATCTCCTGCTGGGTCATGCCCTGGCCGCCCTCCTCGACGGGCAGGTTCATGTCATGGATCTTCGCGTCGAGTTCGAGGCGTTCCGCCGGCGTGAGCTCCGGCACGCTGTATCGTTTGCCATCCGCGCCCACGACCGGCTTCGGCTTCGCGGCGGCGCCCTTCGCCTTTTTGACGGCCTTCCTGACCGTGCCCTCGCTGACTCCGAGCGCGGCCGCGAGGGACCTGTTGCTGATCGGGTCGTCCTGGAAGCTGAGGATGAGGTTGGTGCGTTGCTGGACGGTCATGCGGACGGCGTCGGCGGTGAACCTGTCCTGGCATAGCTGGTTCCAGCCGATCAGTCCCGCGGGGTATCCGAGGGCGATCCAGGCGCGTCCGTCGTATGCCTGGGCGATCAGGTCGTGCAGGCTTTTCTGGCTTTTCGCGGTCTCGTAGAGCTGTTCCTGGATGTCGCCGACGAGCTGTTCGGCCTGTTCGCGGGTGAAGTCGCTTTGGTTCGTGTCGACGCCCATGTTGACGGGCAGGTGGTCGCGCGTGTATTCGATGACCGCGTCGCCTGCCGTGGCCTCCCCGGGGTCCGGCTCGTCTATGATGCGGATCGGCTCGGGCGCGCCCTCGGCCGAGTCCGGCTCCTCCACGGCGGGCACGTCGACGATCTCGACGTCCTGCCATGCGGGGGCATCCTGTGAATATCGGGGTTCACTGGCGGTCGGCTGGGTGGGGTTGATGTAAGAATTGGTCATGATTGGCTCCTTCTGGTCCGACGATTGGTCTTCTGGTCCGACGATTGGTCTTCTGGTCCGACGATTGGTCTTCTGGTCCGACGATTGGTCGGGGTCGGTCTTGCCGGCTCCTTCTGATGTGATGATTGGTGGGGTTGGCTTCTGCTGGTTCCCTCGCCCGAACCGGATTCGTCCGGCAAGGGGCAATGCAAATGGGTAAAGGATGGGACCATCGCCCGCACGCGAACGGCAATTCGCGTGCGGGCATTCTCTTTTTCGGGCCTGCCCGCGCAGCCGATATCACCTGTGGGACGCGTGGATGGATGGAACGGATATCGTCAAGACCAAACGATCGGCGGGCATGATGGAAGACAACACGGATGCGGGCTTCTCCCCCATCCTCCGCCGCCGTCTCATGACGGTGGACCGGATATCCGGGTTCCTGCAGGGCGCATCGATACCCCTGCGTCTCCAGGCCTCCCCGATCGTGACGGTCCGAGCCGCGATTCGGTACGAGGCGCTGGCCCGTGACGAAACGGTGCTCGCGCGGCGGGCGCGCCTGGCCTGGCTGGCCTATCGCATGGCCATGGCCGATAGACTGTTCCGCGATGTCGTGGATCCCGCCGTCATGGATGGGCTGCGTTGGATGCTGTCCACGGGGATCACGGACGGCGAGCTGTTCGACGCAGGGCTCTCGTCCGGCATCGTGCTCGCCGCCGCGACCTGTGACGACGCGTATGGGTTCGTCCACGACGTCGCTTCCGCGGTCGCCGAGGGGCGTCGATCCGCTGTGGCCGCCGTGGGCCGCACGCGCTTGTAGGGTTGGCATTCCCGGTTCTCTCTTTTCACTGCAGATGGGTGGTGGATGGGTTTGTTTCGGGTAAGGGATGGTTTGTTCATCCCACCGGGATGGGCCGGCAAACCTGGTTCCCGGTGCGCGTGGGGACGGCAATCCCCGACGCAAGTCTCTTATGCCGTTCGACCATGACGCTACGCGCCACGACCTGGTCCTCGATACGGACGCCGGCGGCGCGCAGGAAACGGATGTCGCGTTCCACATGCTCGCCGCGCAGCAGCGTCGCACCGGATAGGATCCGTTCGATCCCATCCACGTAGATGTTCAACGGCAGACGGTTCGCCAGGTTCACGTTCACCCCTCCTGCCGGCACGCTCTTCCAGCCGTCTTCCCTGACGGGGTGGAAGAACGCGTCGAACACCGTGCGATGCGCCTGCCTGTCGACGATGCGCAATCCGACAATCTCCCCGCACTCGGGAGTCGGTCCGGTCACGCACAACCGAAGCCACAACACTCTCTCGCTCATGCCGTCACCCCTTCTTGACATCCAGGCTCGGGACTATCGGAAAGTCCATAAATATAATCCGTGGAGACATTGAATGCCTTCGCACTGTTCAACACATCTGACGAACTCATGCGAGTCTTTCCAGCCAATTTCGTGGAAGCCGTGCCCTGCGAGCAATGCAGTACCTCAGCCGCATATCTCTGCTGAGTCATATTGGCCTGGCGACGCAAACGGTCCACCCTGTCCGCCATCAGTTTATCTATCGTTCTATTGGGCATACCTATAGCATAGCATGGTATTGGACAAACCAATAAAGAAGAAGGTATCATTGCTTTATGAGTACTTCACCAATGAACAAAAAGACAGAAATCACTGACAACGGCCTACCTAAGGTTTTAAGTCAAATTATTACCGACAACGTATATTTCCTTAAGCAGCGTCATCGCGTTCCTCAGACGAGTATCGCTAATGCCATGCACATCACTCAATCCACTCTAAACCTGAAGCTGGGAGGGAAAGTTCGATGGAACGCCGACGATCTCGCATATCTATCCGCATTCTTCAATGTCTCCGTTGCATACCTCGTGACGAACAATGTCACCATGCCATCAGACCATTATCAGCTGCGTACTCAGTACGCAGTTGATAATGCAATCCCATCCCAAGAGCTGGCCGGTGCCGCCGGTCCACGCTACATCGTGAGGCCAGACGATGCCGAGAATACGAAAAAGCGCGGAGCGAACAATTCGCCCCGCGCCATCGTGATGCCGTATGACCCGGACTTTTTGGTGCCCTCGGTGGGACTCGAACCCACCACCTTCGCATACCCTGCCGAGCTGAGGA
>OCHC01000273.1_pt1 | contig 63309 bp, 40 predicted proteins | sample 1538641 | NCBI WGS metagenome assembly OCHC01 (sample SAMN04571714, study PRJEB22368) | human gut metagenome | biome: human gut; material: stool | host: Homo sapiens | place: Luxembourg | collected 2012-08-17
CGATTCTAGGCGATGGCCCTCCCTTGCTTCTTACACCACGACTGTGCGCGCTACCCTCATCGGGAAACGGCATCCCACTTTGAGCCCCGATTCCGGTCCCCACTTTCCGGTTGTGGCTCGTCGGGAAAGCGTGTCCCACTTTGGAGGCTGATTGTGGGACCCAGTTTCCCGTTGGAGCGCCTTTGGGAAAGTGCATCCCGTTTCTTGGCCGAATAATGGGACACCGTTTCCCGTTGGAGCGCCTTTGGGAAAGTGTGTCCCACTTCGAACGCCCAGAGTGGGACGCACTTTCCGCAAAGCACCTCAACGGGAAACTACGTCCCATTCCAAAGGCAAATTCCGGAACGCATTTTCCGAAAGCCTGCCCATCCGGAAAGCCCGTCCCACTTTGGACGCATCCGGGCACGGAACCATCGACCTATCAGGCCTCCCATCAATAAAGAGGCGTCCTCCCGGACGGCGGGGCGCGAAGTTCATCGCGAGTTCCGCACGCAAAGAAGGCCACTTAATGTGGCCTTCGTCTTGCGCAGGACTGTAGAGCAGGGAACTTCGTGCCCCGACGCCCGGGAGGACGTTTCATTTAGAAAGATGGACCGACCGCCGTCAGCGATGGGAGCTACTCCCCCAGCACGGCCTTTTTGGCGGCTGCAGCCATGTTATCCAGATCTTCCTTGGTGGGGTGGTCCTTCGCGGCAACCCAGTTGTCGAGCAGCATCTTAAATCGGGCGTTGTCGGGATCTTGTTCGAGCATTGCCTCATAGCGCTGCTTAACCGCGGGACCCATCTTGCCCTGGCACATCGCCCAGCCCGCAAGCTCGGCATCCTCGGCCAGATTGGAAGTTACGCGGTCGACAATCTGCTGGTAATAGCTCTGGTCGGCCCCAAAGCCGCAGGTGCCAAACAGGAACACGCGCTTGCCGTGCAAGGCAGAGAGCAACGCCGCGACCGAAGGCGTGCACGCGCCCTTGTCGCACCAAAAACCGACGAGCACCGTGTCGGCCGCGCAGGCGCCCTGCGCCTCGAGCGCAACCTGTTCTGCATCCGCATCGTCGCTCAACGCCGCGGCATGGACAAACTCAACGCCCGCAGCCTGCAGAGCGCGCTTGATCGCGCCCGAAACCATCCTGGTATTACCGCTCTTGCTGTTAACCACCAAAGAGCACGTCATAGTCACGTTGCCTCGTTTCCCCCAAAACTAAAGCCACTAATGCAATTTATTAGAAGCATATCTTAGTACTAAAACCACAGATGTAAACCAACTTCTGCTGATTGACGGCACAGCTGACATCAATAGGCAAATACGCCCGCAGCGCAAGTCCCAAAAATCATACCTTTTGAGACGTCGTGGCCTTGCATATGAACAATAAGATGCGTATCAGTTCTCGATTTGTCGCGAATCTCCGCGAAAGCTTGTGAACCATCGCGAAATCCTGTGGCCCATTCGCGATGGTTCGATGATGGGACTGGCTATACCGGTTTTTCGATATGGCTATGGCAGTTTTATATATCGAGTCAGCACGAAGGGCCAGAAACTCGACTCGCGGAGGGGGCGGCGGCAACCCACTGGTGAGGGAAGTTAAGTTGGCAGGTTCGATCTCCCGGTTCTAAAAATACTCAGTATACTGAGTGATTTTACTCAGTATACTGAGTATTTAAGAAACAAGGAGGTAGATTGACATGTTTGAGCGCCATCAAGTTGCCGTGATCGCCCAGAGGATGCGGGAAACGAATAATCCGTTGATGCAATTTATAATCGGGCCCCGCCAAACGGGAAAGTCGACCATGTTCGTGCAGGCGTTGCACCATGCAGACATGCCCTGTCACGTGGCCAATGCGGACGATGTTGTGAATCCCGATGCCAGCTGGCTGCAAATCGAGTGGCAACAGGCAAGAAACCTCACGTCTGGAGGTAAGGTCCCGGCCGTTTTCATTGTTGATGAGATTCAAAAGGTGCAGAGTTGGTCCACGGTCGTCAAGGGATTGTACGACCGGGATCGCCGGGAGGGGACGCCGCTCAAGGTCATTTTGACCGGATCGTCGTCGCTGCTGCTGCATAAGGGCTTGGAAGAATCCCTTATGGGCCGTTACGAGCTCATTCGGTCGCCGCATTGGTCCTATCGCGAGTGCAGCGAGGCCTTTGGCTTTTCTTTTGAAGACTATCTCTATCACGGTGGATATCCGGGTGCGGCGCCGCTGGTTTCCGATGACGCCCGTTGGCGAAACTATATCCGAGATGCGATCGTCGAGCCGGCGATCTCGCGCGATGTTCTCTCGTTGGAGAATATCCGCAAACCGGCGCTGATGCGCGCGCTCTTTTGGCTCGCGGCGAGCTATTCGGGGCAGGAGCTTTCGTATTCAAAAATGGTAGGCCAGCTGCAGGATGCCGGTAACACGGTCACGGTCGCCGGGTATTTGGACCTGCTGGGCAAGGCCGGTTTGGTTACGGCGATTCCCAAGTTCAGTGACAAGGAGCTCGCAAAGCGCCGAAGCACCCCGCGGCTCATGGTTTATGACACGGCGTTTATGACGGCGCTCGGCGATAAGGGCCGAACAGAATGGCTGGAGGATTCGGCGCGGCGGGGTCATTTGGTGGAATCGGCAGTGGGTGCACGACTGCTTGCGCGCGCGCCGGAAGAGGGTTTTGAGGTCATGTGGTGGCGTGAAGGCGTCAAAGAGGTCGACTTTGTGCTGCGAAGGGATGATGCGCTGAGCGCCATTGAGGTCAAAAGCGGTGGAGAGTCCGGCCAGAGCGGCATGTCGACGCTCCTAAAAAAATATCCGCGAGCCAAGCGGATCGTCGTGGGAGGGGCGGCGGCCGGGGCGTGCACCGTGGAGGATTTTCTGCTCGATAAGGTGACGCTGTTTAACTAGCCTGAGCAAATTGAGAAAATACTCAGTATAGTGAGTGAAATCACTCAGTGTACTGAGTATTTTGACTTGGTCGTTGGATGGGTGCTCGGCCGCCGCGTGCGATGGTGAAAACCGGGCCAGGACTTACCAGCGGACATGCATGCAGGAGGGGCTTCCAGTTTTCATGTCCCACTCATATCGCCTGTCAGAAACCTGACGAATGACCTGTCCCCCTGTCATGCCCTTGTCACAAAAACTATTAACGGGACCGTCAAATTTCCTCCTGCATTTTCTGACGGTACCGCGGTTCCCGCATACGTTTTGGAACAGTTAAGCTGTCCTGCGCCCCGAATCGAGATCAATCGTCACCACGAGATACTGTCAAATTGTGTCACGAGTTACCGTCAAATTGTTTCACGTGCAGGTAAAAGGCTATAAAACAAGATAGCCCTATGGGACAAATAAACCTGATTAATTTGTCCCACGGACTTGCTTACTGGGCGAATTGGCTGCGGTAGAGCTCGGCGTAGAAGCCGCCTGCCGCGAGTAGCTCGTCGTGCGTGCCGCGCTCGATAATCTGGCCGTCGCGCATCACCAGAATGCAGTCGGCGTTGCGGATGGTGCTCAGGCGGTGCGCCACGACAAAGCTTGTGCGACCGGCCATGAGCTCGTCGAATGCCGCCTGCACCTGCAGCTCGGTACGCGTATCGATGCTCGACGTTGCCTCGTCCAGCAGCAGAATCGCCGGATCGGTGAGCATAACGCGCGCAATGCACAGCAGCTGTTTTTGACCCTGGCTAAACGTGCCGCCGTCCTCGCCGATGACCGTATCGTAGCCGCCTGGCAGCTGCACGATAAACTTGTGCGCATGTGCGCGCTTGGCAGCTTCGATAACCTGCTCGCGCGTGGCGTCGGGACAGCCGTAGGCGATGTTTTCCGCCACCGTGCCCTCGAACAGCCACGTATCCTGCAGCACCATGCCAAAGGCGCGGCGCAGGCTCGCGCGCGTGTAGTCACGCGAAGACCGGCCATCGACCATGATGCGTCCGGCATCAATATCGTAAAAACGCAGCAGCAGGTTGATGAGCGTTGTCTTGCCGCAGCCCGTGGGGCCGACCAGGGCAAAGCGCATGCCGGGTTTGGCCTCGATGCAGATATCCTGCAGCAGCTTGCGATCGGGCACATAACTAAAGTCCACGTGCTCAAAGGTCACCTCGCCACGCGGGGCGGCAAGTTCCACGGCGCCCGTCGCATCGGGCTCCTGCTCGCGCGCGTCGAGCAGCGCAAACATGCGGCGTGCCGAGGCGTACGCCGTCTGGATCTGCGTAATGACGTTGGTGACCTCGTTGAACGGCTTGGTGTACTGGTTGGCGTAGGACAGGAAGATCTGCACGCCGCCCACCGTGAGTGCCGCGGGCACGCCCGTGATCACGCCCACGCAGCCAATCACGGCCACCACGGCATAGATGATGTTATTGATAAAGCGCGTGCCGGGGTTGGAGAGCGAACCCATAAACTGCGCGCGCTCACCTGCCGCATAGAGCTCGGCGTTGAGGGCATCGAAGCGCTGCTGAGCGTTGGGACCATAGGCAAAGGCGTCGACAAGTTTCTGCTCGCCTACGTACTCCTCGATATGACCACCGAGCTGCCCTTGAATACGCTGCTGTGCCGTAAAGCTTTTGTTGGAAAGCTTGGCGATAGCACCGGCTGCAAAAATGGAAAGCGGCGTGACGAGTACCACCACGAGCGTCATGGTCAGGTTGATGGAAAGCATAAACGCGAGCGTACCCACGATGGTAATAACACCGGTGAAGAGCTGTGTGAAGCCCTGCAGCAGACCGTCGCCCACCTGATCGACGTCGTTGACCACGCGACTCATGAGGTCGCCGTGGGCATGGCCGTCGATAAAGCTGAGCGGCATGCGGCTGAGCTTGTCGCTCGCCTCCACGCGCATGTCGCGCACCGTCTCGTAGGACAGACGGTTAACGCAGTAGCCCTGCAGCCACTGGAAGGCCGCAGCACCTACGACGACAATCGCGAGCTTGGTGACAAGCGGCAGCAGCGCATCGAAGTCCACCTGTCCGGCGGCGACGATAAGGTCGATGCCCTCGCCAATGAGGATGGGCGTATAGAGTTGCAAGATCACCGAGATTGCGGCGCTCACAAACGATGCCGTAAACGAGACGCGGTGCGGGCGAACATAGCCCAGCAGGCGGCGGGTCACCGCACCCACGGGATAGCGCTCGGGGTCGCCAGGCTGGCGCGGGCCGTCGCCCAGGTCGTTGAGGCTATCGTTACCGGACACGTTGGCCGTCATCGTGGCGACCGAACCGGAGGAAGTGTACGGATTCATTTAGCAGCCCTCCTTTGCGCAGACGGATGCGGGGGCGGTCGGGGCACCTGGGGCGAGCGCGGGCGCTGTGCTCCCCCGCTGGCCCTCAAGCTCCTCACGGCGGAGCTGCGACTGGCAAATCTCGCGGTAGAGCTGGCAGCTTGCGTACAGCTCGTCGTGCGTACCCAGGCCCGCAACCGAACCGTGATCGAGCACGCAGATCACGTCGGCATCGCGCACGGTCGAGACGCGCTGACTTACGATGACGGTCGTCAGCGGCAGCCCGCCCTCGGCGGCACCGCGCACGCTGCGCTCGCGAATGGCATGGCGAAGCGCCGCGTCAGTCTTAAAGTCGAGCGCCGAGGCGGAGTCGTCCATGATCAATATCTGAGGCGAGCCCACCAGGGCGCGCGCGATGGTCAGGCGCTGGCGTTGGCCACCGCTGAAGTTCTTACCACCCGCCTCGACCGGGGCATCGAGCCCCTGCGGCATGTTGCGCACGAACTCGCTCGCCTGCGCCATGTCGAGCGCCGCCCAGAGCTCCTCGTCGGTTGCCGACTCGTCACGCCAGGTCAGGTTGCTGCGGATGGTGCCGCTCACCAGCGACGCTCGCTGCGGAACGGTCGCGACCACGTGGCGCAGCTGATCGAGCGGCCAGGTGCGCACGTCGGCGCCCATCACGCTCACGCTGCCGGTGCTCGCATCGTACAGGCGCGGGATGAGCGAGACGAGCGTGGACTTGCCGCTACCCGTACCGCCGATAATGCCGAGCGTCTTGCCCAGCGGGAGTTCCAGCGTCACATCGTTGACAGCATTGGCAGCGCCGGTGCCAAACGAAAAGCTCGCATGGTCAAAGCTCAGCGCGGAGACCGGGGCGTCGACGTCCGTCGCGGGTGCCTGGGGCAGCGCGACCGGCTGGTTGCCCTCGTCGGTGATGCTCGGCTCGCAATTGAGCACCTCGTTGATGCGCGACGCACTGGCGCTCGCCTTGGTAAAGACCACGACCAGGTTGGCGACGTACACGATGGAGGTCAGGGTCTGCGTCATGTAGTTCACAAACGCCATGACCTGGCCCTGCGTGAGCTCGCCCACGTTGACCTGGATGCCGCCCACCCACAGGATGGCGCACACGCCCAGATTCATCACCAAAAACGTGACGGGGTTGAGAGTCGACGAGAGCTTACCCACGGCGATGGCGACATGCGCCTGCTCGTCGGCCGCCTGGGCAAAACGCTTGCGCTCGTGATCCTCGCGCACAAACGCACGGACCACGCGAGCGCCCGAAAGCCCCTCGCGGCAGATAAGCGCGATGCGGTCGAGCTTTGCCTGCAGCTGCTTGTAGTACGGAATGCAGCGCGCCATGACAAACCAAAACACCAGGCCGATGGCGGGCGTGCAGATTAAAAAGATGATGCCGAGCTTAAGGTCGATGGCGAGGGCCGCGACCATGGAGCCCACCGCCAGGAAAGGCCAGCGGATGAGCATGCGCACGCCCAGCGCCACGGCGAGCTGCACCTGATTGACGTCGTTGGTGATGCGCGTGATGAGCGACGGCGTGCCAAAGCGATCGAGCTCGGCATAGCTCAGCTTGTTGATGTGCTCATAGAGCGCGCCGCGAATATCGGTACCCATGCCTTGCGAAGTCAGCGCCGCCATCTTTTGGCAGACGAGCGTAAACGAGATGCCGATCACGGCCATGGCGGCAAGTAGCATGCCGTAGTGGACGACGGCATTCACGTCGTGCGCGCCGATACCCTTGTCGATCATCTGCGCAATCACCAGCGGCGTCAGCAGGTCAAAGATCACTTCGATCAGCTTGCACGCAGGGCCGATCACCATATATCGGCGAAACTTACCGCCAAAACGCCTGAGCAGCTCAATCATAAATAGGCGCTCCCTATCATCATCCACACTCAATTCGAATCATGATAGTACTGTCGCCCTAGAGCATGCGTAAACAACGAGTCATTTCTGGCGAGATTCAAAAGCGGGTTAATCGCCTGATATACTTACATTAGTGCTACCAAGTGAGTCGCCAACCCTTGAAATGAGGTGCCGAGATGAATGACATTCTCGCAAGAAGAGCAAGACGAGCAACCATGGGCATCGCCCTTTCCGTGGCACTTGCCGCGGGAATCGCCCCCGCAACGGCGATCGCGGCAGAAATCAGCTCCCCCACCGATGCAGTCGCCTTGCAGACAGCGGCCGCGAACTCGAGCGAAACCGCGGCCACCGAAAAAGACAAAGCGTATGCAGCCATGCAGGAAGCGCTCAAAAACCTCGAGGCCGCAAAAGACGCCGCAAGTCCCGAGAAAATTGCGCGCTTTAATAATGACATTGCCCGTTTTCAAGAGTACCGCGACAAGATGTTGGCGCAAGCCGCCGAATCGAAAGAATCCCTTCCTGCCATGCAAGCGGACATCGATGCAGCCCAAGCCAAATACGACGAGGCCGGCAACCGGGTAAGCGAGCTCCAGGCAAAATTAGACAACAAACTTGAGGTGCTTAAGGCACTCGAAGCACTCGGCGACGAGGAGCTTGTCAAAACTGTTAAACAGCAAATAAGGCAGTTGCAAAATGAGATCGTAGGGGCAAAAGCGTATGTAGATCATTGTGAAACGGAGCTCCGCGAGTTCCGGCTCCGCCTCAGAAGTCAGGAAGGACGAGTTAATGACTGTGAACGTTCTGCAGAGAAATATAAAGCCCATAGCGACCAGTTCATAGCCTGGCGAGATACGCTCCTCGACAATTTGAAAAAAGCGCAAACGGCTTATGACGACGCCTGCAAGGCATACGAAAAGGCAAAAGCCGCAGCAGACAAGGCCACCTCGCCCGAGATAACGCAACCCACCGAGACAACGCCTCCCTCCGGCTCGACGCAACCGGCCGAGACGACACAGCCCGTCAGCTCGCCCGCGACCGGTAAAGACGCCGCACCGAGCTCCGCCAAGCAAGCGAACACGAGCGGCGGCAAACAGGCAACTACGACCGCCGGCAAGCTCGCAAACACAGGCGACACAACGCCGAGCGCAATCGCACTAGCAGGAATCGCCGCCATGGGACTCGGAATAACCGCCACAGCCACACGCCGCCTCAAGAACTCAAAATAGCCGCCAACCCTTGAAATGAGGTGCCGAGATGAACGACATTCTCGCAAGAAGAGCAAGACGAGCAACTATGGGTATCGCCCTTTCCGCGGCGCTTGTCGCGGGAATCGCCCCCGTAACGGCGAACGCGACAGAAACCAGCTCCCCCATCGATGCAGCTGCCTTGCAGACAGCGACCGCGAACTCGAGCGAAACCGCGACCACCGAAAAAGATAAAGCGTATGCAGCCATGCAGGAAGCGCTCAAAAACCTCGAAGCCGCAAAAGACGCCGCAAGTCCCGAGAAACTTGCGGAAATCGATGATGACATTGCCGCATTTCAAGAACTCTACGACATGATAGTGGCGGAAGCCGCCAAATGGAGGGAACCCCTTCCCGCCATGCAAGCGAACGTCGATGCAGCCCAAGCCAAATACGATGAGGCCCACAACCGGGTAAGCGAGCTTCAGGCAGAATTAAAAAAGGCATACGACAACGGAGATTACGCAGCTGCTCAACAGTTGCGTTCGGAGATCATGTCGGCAGAAAGGCAAGAAAAATCTTGCAAATCGGACCTTGACAGCTATCGGCGTAGGCTCGAGATCCAGGAAGGACAGGTTGAGCATTTCGAAAGTGCGGCGGAGGAAGCCAAAGCCCACATCGACGAAGACATAGCCAAGCGAAATGCGCTCACCGACGATTTGGAAAAGGCACAGGCGGCCTATGACGACGCCTGCAAGGCATACGAAGAGGCGAAAGCCGCAGCAGATAAGGCCACCTCGCCCGAGATAACGAAACCCACCGAGACAACGCCTCCCTCCGGCCCGGCACAACCGACCGAGACGACACAGCCCACCGGCTCGCCCGCGACCGGTAAAGACGCCGCACCGAGCTCCGCCAAGCAAGCGAACACGAGCGGCGGCAAACAGGCAAATACGACCGCCGACAAGCTCGCAAACACAGGCGACACAACGCCAAGCACAATCGCACTAGCAGGGATCGCCGCCATGGGACTCGGAATAACCGCCACAGCCACCCGCCGCATCAAGAACTCAAAATAGCCGCCAGCGGTTATTGTCTCCGCCAATCCACAACCCCAGAAACAAAAGAGGCCCGTTTCCCCAACACAGGGAAACGGGCCTCTTTACTCGTAAAAACAGACGGTAATGCCGCCGTCTCTTGAAGCACATCGCCACCGCGCTCCAGACAACGCCACCGAGCAGCAAAAGGCACGGGATTCAATTCTTCAGATAAATGTGACCCTTCAGGCGGTTTTGGTCGGCTACCCGCGAGTGCCGGCAGGGCGTTTGGTAGTCGAGCGATCCCGCAGGCAAAGCCGAGGACCAGCGAGACACCAAACGCCCTGCCGGCTCTCGCGGGTTGCCGCGGCACCAAAAAGCGCCTGCGCACTCGATGGATTCGGATGCCCGACAGAGGCTCCTTATGGCTGCTTCCTTCCGGACCTGACCAGATTCGGAACATGTCGTCATCCGAACCCATCGAACGCGCTAGGCGCTCGGTATATCTTACCTGCTCCCGCCCACCAGGGCAAGTGGGGCGGACCCATCGGATGGATCCGCCCCACTCGTGCAAATCGCTAGCGGCGCCTGCGGCACAGGACCGCACCGCCCGCGACGGCCAGCGCGCCGATGCCGGCCATGGCAGCGAGCGCCTCGACCGGCAGGCTACGGTCGCCGGTGTCGGGCATGCCGCCCTTGGAGCCGTCGCCGGAACCGCTGTCGGAACCGCCGTTCGAACCACCGCCCGGCGTGCCGGGGTTCTCGGGGGTGCCGGGGGTCCCGGGATCCTCGGCGTAGCTGTTGGTGAAGACCGGCGGCAGGTCGGCGTCGCCCTCGTAGGAGACCTTCGCCGACAGGTAGCCCGTCTTGGTGCCGTCGGCCGCCCCATCGCTCACCGTGACGACGATCTTGTGCACGGCCCTGTCGTAGGTCACGTGCGCCTGGCCGTCGTCGACCTCGCTCACCGTGAAGGTGTAGGTGCCGGCCTGCTTGAAGGTCAGGGCGTCGAACGTGACGCTGCCGTCCGCGGCGTTCCTGGCGGTCGACATGACCTTGCCGTCCCGGCCCTTGAGCTCGAAGCCGAACTGGCCCGCCTTGAGCTCGGCGCCCTTGAGCACCTTGGCGGCGCCCAGCTTGAGGGTGACGGGCGCGGCCTCGTAGCCGTTGGTGAACGCCACCGAGTCGTCGCCCGTGGGGTTGCCCTCGGCATCCACAAGCTCGTGCTCGACGGCGAGCTTGCCGTTGCCGGCATCGGTGACCGTCGTGCGCACGCGGCGCGTCGCCCTGTCGTAGGTCACGCCGCCCGCCGTGCCGGTGACCTCGCGCAGCTCGTAGCTGTGCGAGCCGGGCGCGGTGTAGGTGACGGGGCCGAGCGCGACCGTGCCGTCGGCGGCGTTCCTACCCGTCGCCGCGACGCTCTCGCTGCCGTCGGCGTTGATCTCGATCAACTGGAACTCGAACTCGCCCTCGGCCAGATCGCGGCCCTTGAGCTTCTTGTTCACCTTGATCTGGTCGGTGACGGAGCTCGGGGCGGGGCCGACGCCGTAGGTGTTGGTGAACTCGAACGCGCCCTTGCCCTCGGGCGTGCCCTCGGCGGGCAGGACCTCCGCGGCGAGCGTGCCCGCGTTGGTGTCCTCGACCACCCTGACCGTGAAGGTCCTGGACGCCACCGCGTCATTGACCACGCCGTCGACCGAGCCGGACTCGCTCACCCGGTAGGCGAACGTCTTGGAGCGCAGGCCGCCGCCGTCGATCGCGGCATCGTCGAGGTCACTCGGCTGCTTGAACGTGACGTGGCCCAGCTCGACGTTGCCGGCGGCATCGTTGACCGCCTCGGTCACCGTCTTGCCGGAGGCGCCGACCGGCGCGGGCGCGCCGTCCAGCGGCTCGATCTTGAAGGTGTACTTGCCCTCGATGTCGGCCTGCGTCAGACCGAGGCCGGCCTGGCCGAGCGCCAGCGTCTTGGTGCCCGCGAAGTCGACCGTCGCCTCGTTGGTGCCGTAGCCGTTCACGAACGACAACGTTCCGTCGGAGCCCTCGGGGTAGGTCACGGCCACATCCAGCCCGCCCTTGCCGTTGTCGGTCACCCTGACGGTGATGTCGAAGCTCGACGCAGTCGCCGTCACGCCCGCGGGCAGCGCCGCCGTGTCCTCGGAAACGGTATAGAGGATGGTCCAGGAACCGTCGGCCGTCTTGGTGGCGGTGCCGTCCGCCACCATCTGCTCGAGCGCGTCGGTGGTGTAGGCGATGGGCGAGAACGCGAGCTCCGCGGCCTCGCCGTCGCCGGAGGCCCGGTTGGACGCGGTCGCGACCACGTTGCCCTGGGCATCGCGGACGGAGAACTTGAACTCGCCCGCCGCCGCGGCGCGACCCGTCAGCGTCTTGGTGGCGTCGATGGCCACGCCGCCCTCGCCGCCGAGCGTGCCGGTAGCCTCGTAGGAGTTCTGGAACGCGACCGTCACGGGCGCGGGCAGCGCCGTGGCGTCATCGGCCGTCGAGACCTCGCTGCGGGCGACCTCGACGCCGTCCTTGACGACCGTGGTCGTGACCGTGAGCTTGCCCGTCGCGGCGTCGTAGGCGGGCGCGATGGTCACCGTGCGCGGCGCGGTGTCGTTGGTGTAGCCGTCGCCGCCGAGCTTGGTCTCGGCGACGGTGAAGCTGTAGGTCTTGCCCGCGTCGGCGTCAGTGAACGTCACGTCGCCCTCCGCGGCGGCGCCGATGAGGTCGATAAAGTCGGCCTCCCCGTCACCTGCTGCGGAAACGGCGTAGGCGTCCTTGCCGGTCTTGAGGCCGAGCTTGGCGGCCGTCTCGGCGTCGGCGGTCACGGTAAAGGCGAACTGCCCCGCCTCCATGTCGCGGCCGGAGAGCGTCTTGGACAGGAGCACGCCCGCGCGGGCCGAGTAGTCGAGCCCGGTCGTGTAGGTGTTCACGAAGTCGCCGCCGCTCGCCTGCACGATCGCGGGTGTCGAGGCCGTGAGGTTGCCGGAGCCGTCGTCGGTCACGGTCACCGTCATCGTGGCGGCGTGGCCATCGTAGGCCACGCCGGCGATGGCAGAGCCGTCAGCGGGCCTGGCCTCGCTCACCGTGTAGGTGAAGGTCTTGGCGCGCACGCGCTTGCCGCCGACCTCCGCGAACCCGGCGTCCTTGATGTCGTCGAGCGTGTAGCGGATGGACCCGAAGTCGAAGGCGACCTTAGCGCCCGCCTTGGTGCCGGCGGCGGCCGTCACGCTGACGGTCTTGGAGCCGTCAGAGGAACCCTCGGGCATGGGCGCGCCGCTCTCGCCCGTAAGCGTGAACTGGAAGCTGTCGCCCTCCGCCCAGTCGCGGCCCTTGAGCGTCTTGGTGAAGAGACCCGCGATGGAGACGTCCCTGCCCTCGGCGGCCGTTCCGTACGTGTTGGTGAACGCCGCGGTCGCGCCGGCCTCGGTCACGGTGCCCTCGGCCTTAGAGCCGGACGCTCCGTTGACCGTGGTCGCGTAGCCCTCGGCGGCATCCTCGGTCACGGCGTAGCTTGCGCCCACGGGCAGGCCGGCGATAGTCTTCTCCCCGCCGTGCTTGAGCGTGAAGGTCGCCTTGCCGTCCGTGAACTCCACGGCGTCCTCGCCCTCGCCGAAGGTGCCGGAGACGGGCTCGCCGTCCCCGTCGGCCAGCGCGACCGTGAAGCCGAACTCGCGCTGGCTGTCGCCGCCGACGACCGTCTTCTTGACGGTGAGGCTGCCGGTCTTAGCGGTATTGATGAAGACTGCCGCCTCGGCCGTGCGTTCAACAGCGCTGCCGGCATCGTCGGTCAGCTGCGCAATCTTAGTCTTGGCAGACAGTTTACCGGCGCCGTCGTCAGTCACCGTGACGGTGGCGCGATAGGTGGCCTTCGAGAACGTGAGCGCCGTCTCGTCACCCGCCTGCTCGGCAATCACATAGGTATAGGTGCCGGGCTTGGTGTACTCGATGGTGCCGAAGTTGCCGACCTGAACGTCCTTGCTCAGCACGATCGTCGACACACCATCCTTGGCGCCCTTGGGCATGGGCGCCTCGCCCTCGGCAGCCAGCGTCATAGTAAAGGCATCCGACGTCGTCCAGTTGCGGCCAGAGATCTTCTTTTGGACCTTAAAGGCGTTCTCCACCTTCGTGGACTCCACGCTATAGACATTGGTAAAGCCCACCTGCGTTGCCTGTCCGACGGTGCCCTTCTGGGTGTTCACCTTGTCGGCAACCGCAAAGCCGTCCTCGCTCGTCATGAGATTGCCCTTGGAGTCGAGCTCCTGCACCTCGTAGCGAGCGCCCACAGGCACGGTAACCGTCACGGAACCGCCGGCCTTAAGCGCGATGGTGTCCCCACTCTTGATCTGTCCGCTTACATAGGTGCCGTTGGTGCCGCCGGGACGACCGACGTACGTAAAGGTACCGGCCAGAGGCGTTGTGCCATCGGCCTGGTAGAGCAGCACCTTAAAGGTAAATGCCTTGTTGGGCGCGGTGATGCCTTCGGCGGCCGTGACCGTCTTGCTCAACGTCAGGCGCCCGTCAGAAACCTGATCGGTGGTGGTGTTGGTCTTGACGGCAGGGTTGTTGCCGACCGCCACCGACGCCTGATTGGAGATGTCGCCCGAAGCGCCACCGCTCTTAAACGCGTCCTCGGTCACGCGAACCTTAAACTGAACCGTGCCCTCCTTGCCTGCGGGAACGTCCTTCAACGTCCAGGTAAGGTTGCCGTCATTGCCCTTGGAGCCGGCATCCTTATGGTCGCCGGCGAACTCCACGAACTCGGTTCCCGCGGGAACGGCATCGGTGATCGTTACCGTGGCAGACGCGCCCTCGGTGTTCTTGTAGCCGATGGTGTAGGTGAGTTCGTCGCCCAGCGCCACGCCCGGCCCATTCGAATCCTGGACATCGCTCTCGGACTTCTTGGGTACGAAGTTCGTCGTGGTGCCGGTATAACTCTTGTTGTCAACCGTAACGATAGCTTTGTTCTCAACGGTGCCGACCGCACCCTGGGCATCCTTCACAGCGTCCTCGGTGATCTTTACGCGCACGCGCACCGAACCGTGGCTGCCCGCGGGTTGCTTACCCAGGTCCCAAGTAAGCGACTGGCCGCTCGCAGCGCCCTTATCGGCATACTCGCCCTCAAAGGCCTCGAACACAACGCCGACAGGAAGCTCGTCTTTCACGGTCACGTTGGCGGAGACCAGGTTGCCGTCAGCATCGGTCTCGGCGTTGACCCAGTTGATGGTATAGACGTAGGAGTCGCCCACAGAGAGCAGCTGCCCGTCGATGTCCACATCGGGCTTCGCGACCGTGCCGATCGTCTTGACCTTATCGCGCGTATTGTGGAAAACGATCTTGCCCTTCTCGGTACCATTGCGATAGGTCACCTTGGGCGTCAGCGTGCCGTCGTTGTTGTCGGTCACCTCGAGCAGCACGCGGCACGTCGCGGACGTATCCACGGGGCGCACGCCCTCGGGCAGGTTAGCCAAGCGCTCTTTTGCCACCAGGTTAAAGCTGTAGGTGGTGGTGTGGTCGGCATTGTGGCGCTTGGTGGCAATGCCATCGTTGACGGCGCCAGCAAGGTCAATCGTCTGCTCATTAGATTCGCCAGCAGCATTGCCAAGCTTAAAGTTGACCTTACCGAAGTCGACCGTGGCGATACCGTTATCGCTCGCCTGGGTCTTACCCTCATCCATCCATACGAGCTCGCCGTCGGCCTTCTCGGCATATAAGTCAAATGTATACTGGTCAGCCTCAATCTTGTCGCGGGAGTCCATTACCTTCTCGGCAGCAAGACCCTCAAAGGTTCCTTTCGCGATGTAGCTGTTGGTAAAGGACACCTGGGCCTTGGCGGTACCGCTCTCGGAGCTAAACTTCGCATCAGCGGAAAGCTCGACGTTCTTGGCGTCATAGTGCTTGGCCGTGGTCACGGTATAGAGCGAACCGTTATCGCGTTTCTTAACCGCAATCTCTACCTTCCAATAGGTGGAGTCGTATGTATAGCCGCCCTTGCCGCCGTCATTCTCGACAACCTTGTAGGTAAACGTCTTACCCGCATCTTTCGTCGCAAAGGTCAGGCCGCCCAAAATACCGGTATGGGACGTGCCGTCGGCCTGCGGCTCATCGTTAGTCACGGTGAGCTTGCCCTCATCCGCGCGCAGCAGCTTGTTGAGCTTTTCGATTGAAGCATCGTCCTCGCCCGTCACTGTAAAGCCAAACATGCCGGCATGCAGGTCGTGCCCGTTAAGCGTCTTGACGATCTCCAAACCGCCCTGGAGCTCATAGCTCGTCGAAGTGCGATACCTATTGGTGAAGATGAAGCCTTCCGAGCCGGTCGTACCATCGTCGCGGGCCACAAGCTTGCCGCCCTCATCGGTTACAGTGATGGTCAGGGTATAGGTGTGCTCGTCATACGTCCACTCGCCGAGGCCGCCATTCGGGGCCAGCTCGTTAATAGCAAACTTATACGTGCCCGGCTTGTTAAAGGTGAGCTTTGAGAAGTTAACCTGATAGTGTTCCCCGTCCTTGAGGCCCTCCTTCGTTTGCCTCTTCTCAACATAGCTGTTGTCCGCACTCATCGAAGAGCCGGTGATAAGCTTGCCGTTGATGGCAGCCTTGGTAGCATCGTCAGCCGCGGTCATGGCAAAGGCGAACTTGTCCGAAGCATTGGCACCGACAACAACCTTCGTCACGGACGGAGTGTAGGCTGCCGCCTCGGTGACCGTATAGGTGTTCTTGAATTTGACCGTCGCGACACCGGCAGATGTCGCATTCGACGGGTAGATCCACTGGCCCTCAAGCTCGTCCTCGCCGTCAACCTGCTTGCTTACCGACGTCGTGACCCTAAGCGTACCGTCGCCGTTATCCGCCACGACAGCCTTAACCGTATGGACCGTCTCGTCGTACGTATAGCCCGTCGCTTTGTCGTCAATCTCGCTCACCGTATAGGTGAACGTCTTGCCGGCATCATCCTGAGTGAAGGTCAGCCCGCCCGCAGGTACCAAACTTACGGTCTTGGGAGCGTTGGCCTCGACATTTGCGGTCTCAAAGACCTTGCCATTCGTGGAAATGCCAACCTTGCTGGCAGACGTCTCGTCAGCAGGCTTGACGATATAACGGAACGTGCTCTTAGGCGAGCCAAAAATGGTCGCGTCCTTGGGATACGTCAACGTCTTCTCAATCTGCAAACCGCCAGCGGCGCCATAGTCGAGACTTGCCGTGTAACGGTTCACAAACGAGACGGCAGGCGTGGCGCCGACCTCACTTGCATCGTACTGCTGCACGTAAGTATGCGAATCTTGCTTGAGCTCGACGATCTTTTCGTCCGTCAGCGCGCTCGCGTCGGCGCCGTCGCCCAACAGCTCCGTCACACCCGCACCCTTGAGCACGGTCGTCACGGTGTAGAGCTTAGCGGGGTCGTCCTTGCGTGCAAGAACCTTGACGAGCACGATAGCGTCACCAGTGTAGCCGGTGTCATAGGTGTAGCCGACAGCCGCAGGCTGGTTCTCGCGGATGCGATAGGCAAACGTATGCCCCAGATCCTGTTCCGTGAGCTCACGGGCAAAGAGCCTCTCTTTCCCGCTTGCGCTCACCACAGCGCCGGACACGCCGGCCCCTGCCACCTTATTGGACAGGCTGGCCTCGGAGCCATCGACCGACGTCTGAACGCCGTTGTACCACAGGCCCGTCACGGCAAAGGTAAACTGGCCCGCGGTAGAGGCGCGACCCTCAAGGGCCTTGCTCACCGTCACGCCACCAAAGGTGCCCGACGCATGGTATGCGTTGGTAAAGGCAGCCTTGTCGGTTACGACCTTGTCCGCATCGGAGGCACCGGTGTTGGCGTAGGTCACGCTCGACACACGCAGCATGCCCGTGTGGTTGCCCGACTCGTCCAGGTCGGTCACCACGACGGTCGCGCGGGCGGTGTGCTTGTCCATGGACATGCCCGCCTGGCCATCCTGCGCAGCTTTCTCGGTGATGTTGAAGCTAAAGGTGCCTGCGCGGTTGAACGTCACGGTCGGGGCGGCTTCGGCGCCAAAGGCGAACGATGCCACGCGTCCCGACGCGGGCGCGCTGGCGACAGCTTGGTTAGTGCCGATAGCAACGGCCCCATCCGTCACTGCCTTTGCGGTGGTCTTACCCAGACCAGTTGCACTGGCATCGTCCGTAGCGGCGGTGAGGTTAAAGGTATAGCGTTCGCCCTGGTTCCAGTCGCGACCGCTCACGGTCTTTTGGCCCTGCAGGGTCGCGCTCGTGGGCTCCACGCTATATATATTGGTAAAGGAAGGTGTGGCATTCTTATCCAGCTGCTTTACCGAGCCGTCCTCTGCAACCTTGTAGTACTCGATCGAAGTCTGGATGCCAGCACCCTTCTCGGCGCTGCGCACCACGGCGTAATAGACCGACTTGTCGTAGTCCATGCCCTTCTTAATGCTACCGAGATTCTCAGCGAACTTGTACACGTAGGCGCGTCCCGCATCAGCCTTGGCGGTATAGGAGATCGCCGGCCACGTCACCGTACCGTCGGCGTTATTGCCCACGGTCGCGGTGTCGCCCTCGGCGTCCTGAGGCATGGGGGCCTTGATGCTCTTGTCGACCTTATCGGGATCGAACGCTGCATTGTCGTCCGCATAGCCGCCCACACGCTTGAGCTCAAAGCTAAAGGCGTTCTGGGAAAGCGGGAAACTCCCGGCGTTGTCGGTTAGGCTCTTTTGAGCATGGATGGTGATGTTCCCCTCATGCTCGTCGTAGCGGTTGGTGAAGATCGCGTCGGCAACCTCTGTCTTGGTGTCGTCGCCCGCGTCGTTGCGCTCCTGCGTCATCTTCACGCTCTCAACGACAAGAGCACCAGCTTGGTTGTCCTCCACCACGACCTCCGCTTTATAGCGGGCGGCAGAGTAGCTTATGCCGTCTGCCCCGGCATCGGAACCGGGGATAACCTCCGAGATGGTATAGGTGTACGTGCCGGGCTTGGTATAGGTGATGTCGCCAAACGTTGCCGTCTTATAGGTGATGTCGCCAACCGTTTGCGTCTGGGAATTCTTGGTAAGCTCGACCGTCGACACCTTGCTCTTGGCGCCATTGGGCATGGGGACGCCGTCGTCGGCTGTAAGCTGCACGGTAAAGGAATCGCCATCGGCCCAATCGCGACCCTCGAGCATCTTCTTGGCGCTTAGGCCATTCTTTACGGGGCTGACACTGTATTTGTTGATGAACTCGAGCGTGTTGCTCGCGGGAATCTTTCCGTCCACGAGCGCAGCGATTGAACCCGTTATGGTGTTGCCGGTTCCCGACTGCTTCTCGCCGCCGACCATGCGTCTCACGAGGCTAAAGCCAGCCGGAAGCACCGACTCGTCGGCAGAGCCGGTCACAGTGTTAACGATGCTCGCCAGCACATTGCCACTGGACTCCTCGCCCTTAGTGGTGAGCTCGCTCACGCTATAGCTGTCGCCCTTCTTAAGGTCGTATACGCGAATGGTCTCGCCGGCCTTGATGGAATGGGTGCCGCCGTTCTTGAGCCTAAAGGAATTGCCCACAGCGTTGCCGCTCGCATCGAACACATGCGCCTCGTAGCCCTCCTGGGACTCCGGCAGGGTGAACTTAAACGTAAAGGGCAGATCGTTGTCGTCCGCATCCTTGGTGGGCGCAGTAAGACCAGCATCCGCCGTCACGGTCTTAGTCACTTGCAGGCGTGCCACGCGACGATCGGTATACTGCACGGCCGTTGCCGTGGTAAAGAGATGATTGAGCTGAAGCGTGCCCAGATCGGTGCCATTGGTGGCATCATCGTCTTGATAAAGGGCCATGCGGTTGATGCCCGTATCGGCAAAGATGGTCGCCAGCTGGCCGTCGCGCTCGCCACCGTCCTCGACATAGCGCAGGATAGCCTTGGCACCTTGCGTCGTCTTGTCATAGCGCATATGCATCCAGTTGCCCGCAAGAGAAGGCGTCACGCCTTGGGCGGTGCACGTCTGGCCCCATGTCAGGTTTCCGTTGGCGTCAACGGCCGCACTCTGCAGCTTGCCCTTAATGTGCGTAAGCGTGTTGTCGATGGAGTCGGGAGAGCCAAACTGCGCCAGGGAAGCAATCAGCGAACCCGGGCCGCTCATGCTGCGCACACCGTCGCCTTCCTTGCCAGCATCCACATACACACCCGAATCGTCCACGATTACCTTGGTGATGGTGTTGTTAATCTCATGGCCATCCGGGCTTACAGACTCACGCAGGTAGTACGTACCCTTGGTAAGGGGCTTATGCTCTGTCGAATCGAGCGGGAAGCATGCAGCGCCCTTAATGTCATACGGATAGGTCATGCCTTTTGCCTTCACGGTGTCATACGGCGTGGCACCAGGGTTGATTGCATACGTGCTGGGACTATCGCCGGCAACGTCATCGGACTTATACAGCTCAAACGTCGCGCCGTCCACGGGCTCGTCCAGGTCATCGACCTTCTGCACAAACAGACGGTTCTGAACGTTGGTGAGGTGGATCACCGTAGAGAACTGCCTGTTTATCGTTTGATATTGGACCATAGAGGTGTTGTCGATGGTTGCCCCCGCCAGAGACGATGCCGTGGTGTGGTACACCGCTACGGTATATTCGGACTGGGACTTATCTTCCAACATGGCGGCGTACTTCTCGATGTCTCCGGGCAGCGACCTGACCGTCACCACGTAGTCGCCCTTGGTATTGACATCAAAGACACTCGTGTCCGCCGATTTGGCAGCCTCGACCGCACCGGCAATGCCGTGCGCGGAGCACAGCTTATAGCCATTGAGCGGGTTGCCCGTGACCGCCGTCCACGCGTCTTCGCTTGTGTGGTCCTCGCTCGCACCGGTGAGCTTGAGCACGACGGCGAAGGTCGTACCCGAGCTAATGGCGTTGCCCTTATTGTCTTTTGTTTCTTTATTAAGAGAAATGGTCTCCTTAGCGGCCAGATAGCCGCCGTTCAGCCACATGCGGCTACCCGTCCATGACTTGCCGTCGGCCGTGGTGACCGTCGTCTGCGGTGCAACCACCACGCCACCCGTGCCGCTCGCAGCTTTCTTGTATTGCAGATGCAGCTCACCTGGCGTTGCGGTGGTCGATGAGGTCAGACTCGAGCGATATCCCGCGGGCAGGCCAACCTCTTTGAGTACAAAGTAATCGTGTCCCTCAGCGTGCTGGTTATCAAACGAAAGAACGGACCTGTCCGGCTTCAGAAGTACCAGCTGGCCATTGGCGTCCGTCGTGCCCTGAGCGATGGCCTCATCCTGCGCGTTCCAGTTGGCATCTGACTGATACAGAGCAAACTCGGCACCCTGGACTGCCTCGCCGTTTTGGTCGACCTTCGCGACCTCGGACGACGGCAGCGTGGTGAGGTTGAACTTAAGTTTCATGTTCGATGCGCCCGCGCCGCGCTCCAGATAGAAGAAGCTCAGCGTATGCTTGCTGCTGTCACGGAAGGTGTTGCCGGAGAAGTTAGAGGTATCTGCGCCGGCAGCTTTGAACTTTGCCTTGATGTTGGTTTTTTCGATTTCCTTCTCGGCTCCATTCGCACCGTCAATATGACCGACCTTTACTTCACCGGTAGCAAAGTTGATATCAAGCGTTGCCTTCTCGTGGATGCCACCCAGATCGCCCACGAGTACGCCATCGATGTACACCCAGACGTCGTCATCACCCGAGAACTCAAAGACCATGTCGTTGTTATCGGTGGTCTTGCCGCCCGCAGGCTGGACAAACTCTGTGGTCATGGACATGCCAAAGTGGTGGTTGAGGCTCGTGCTTCCATCAATGATCTGCTTAGGGGAGAGGCTGTTGCCCTTCTCATCAAAAACCTTGTCAGCCGAGTCGAAGGGGAAGAACTGGCCCAGATTTGCATCTGATACGTCGCCCTTATATACGCCCGCCTTATCGTAGACGTTAAAGGAGTTGGTCGTGGGGTTATACACGGCATAGTTACCATAGTTACCGTCAGAGCCGTACGAGTCGTAGACGTAATAGCCATCTTTGAGCTGGAAGAGGCCTTTCACATCGTTGTAGACAGCCTTACCGTCCTGTTTGCCATTTGCCTGACTGTCGTTGTTAAAGAGATAGGCCAGCGACTCATCGGTGTAGTTAACACCCTGGCCTTGGGAGGTGTGGGTGCCATTGCTGATTGCCGGATAGCCATCCACCAGCATGGTCTTCACAAATGAAAGACGTCCAAAACCGTTGATATTGCTTCTGCCCGTCCACTTGTTAATGCCCGTGCCGGCACCACCATTGAACTTGAGCTGGTGATTTTTGTTGATGCCGGTGTTGTTATTGCCATTATTGTTGTTTATGTTGACGGACTTATCGTTGTCGCCGTTCACGACCCAATAGTCGAACAAATTGACCGTAGTGCCGGTGGGATTCACCGTCTCTACGGTCTGGTTGCTCAAGGGAACGGACTGGTCGGCCGACGCACTCGTCGCACCAAACAAGAGTGCACACGCCGCCAGCGGGACGGCCAAAACCCTCAGGACACGCTTGGCGGTATTGGTTTTCTTGCCAAAAGGCTTTAGCATTTCTCGAGCTCTCGCACACGCGCGATTCATGAAGGCCCTCCCCAATCCATGAGGACGGCAAGAAACAGCTCATTGTATGTGTGTCGTCGTCCCCATCGATGCAAATATACGCCCCCCCCCGCGCAGAAACGCAAGGCAGGACATCGCTATATGCTTAAAATTGTAGCAATTTGGGTGACCTGAAATTTCGCCTCGGGTTGCCACTCAGGCTCAAAATCGAACCACTCGCGCCATCGACATACCCCAGTAGGACATATCGACCGGCAATCTTTATCCCCCACAACCCACAAAGTAGCTAATTTGGGACGGGGCTATTTTGACTACTTGGGCAATCAGATCGGCATGTAGTCAAAATAACCCCGCCCCAAAAAGACTGGTCTGACGCTGCGCCACGAAAAGGACCTATCTACTACGTTTAGGCCGCAGGGGTCAACCATAGCCGGCTTTTTCGAAAATCGGCAAGCTTTCTACCTGCGGTTTTAATTTCACAAAATCCGGGATGGTCGAGGGTGGCCGGTTTAACGTAGTAGATGGCCGCATTTCGTGGCAAACGGTCCGGCCCAAGACCCAAGGCGGCCGACCTCAAATGGCCATTCTCGAAGTTGCGGTGGAATACGGACTGAATTGGCCCCTTAAAGGCAAAAACGCTCCGTATTTCACCGCAACTTTTATCGAGGGGATGGATTTTAGATACGGCCAAGGTCGTAGGATTGGGCGGCTGACTCACCGGCGAAGATGAGGTTGGTTGTGGCTTCTTGCACACCGAGCGCCTGGTCGAGGGGCATGGGCTTGCGACAGATCGGCAGCACAAGGTCGATGCCCCGCCCATGCACCGCATCCAGGTTGTCGGCACGACCGCCCACGACGGCAACAACCGGCTTGCCATAGCGCTTGGCACGACGGGCCACGCCCACCGGCGCCTTGCCGGCAGCGGACTGCTCGTCCATATTGCCCTCGCCCGTTATGACCAGGTCGACATCGCGCACGCGCTCGTCAAACCCAATCAGATCGAGCACCGTCTCCACGCCCGAGCGTAGCTCCGCACCGAGCGCCAGTAACGCCGCGCCCAAGCCACCGGCAGCGCCCGCGCCGGGCACGCCGAGCACCGAGCCAAACGTCCGTGTGCCCTCGGGTGTGCGCAACAACCCCTGAGCTCGCACCTCGAAAATTGCCGCATCGAGCAGGCGACCGTAGCCGACCATCCAGTTGTCGTACTTGCCCAGCGCCTCGGCATCATCCGTCGGCAGGCCCTTCTGCCCGCCGAACACCGCCAGTGCGCCTCGACGCCCCACGAGCGGATTCTCGACATCCGAAAGCACAACGATACGAGAGCCACCCAAAGCCTGCAGCGCTGGCGCCAAATCAACGCTCGCCACCTGCTCAAGGCCGGCAAGACCGGGGGCGACATCGCAGCCCCGATCATCGACCACGCGCGCGCCCAGCGCCTGCAGCATGCCGGCGCCACCGTCGTTGGTGGCACTGCCGCCCAGACCAATATAGAGTGTCCTTGCGCCCGTGCGAACTGCGCGAAGCATAAGCTCGCCCACGCCATAGGTCGAAGCCGCCAACGCCGCCGACTCCGTACAGCTCGAATACCCAATACCCGCCGCCTCGGCCATCTCAATTACAGCCGACTCGTGCTCGCCGTCCACTAACATCCGGGCAGGCACACGCTCGCCAAAGGGGCCTGCAACCTCGCAGGCCACAAGCTCGCCACCGCAGGCGGCAACGGTATCGAGCGTTCCCTCGCCGCCATCCGCCAGCGGCAACGCGCGCACCTCGGCATCAGGCCACACACGGCGCATGCCCTCGGCAACCGCCGCCTCCGCCTGCGCGCTCGACACGCTGCCCTTAAAGGAGTCGATCGCCAACAGCACACGGCGGGGTCGGCGGCACGCAGGACCAAAGTCAACCGCCGTGCCAGCATCCTCACCGGCACCTGCAAGCGCTGCGGCGTGAGCGGCGTGTGCTTCAAGATCGGCCCCACAACCGCAATCAGCGCCGCCCGCTCCGCGCAGACCGCCAAAATAGCTACTCAGCAGCTCGCGGCATTCATCCGCCAGGACCCCAGCCGTCACGTTAAACCGATGATTCAGGCGCGAGTCGGCATTCAAATCGTATAGGGATCCCAACGCGCCCGCCTTGGCGTCGCTCGCACCATACACGCAGCGCCCCACGCGCGCGTTGACCATAAGGCCCGCGCACATGCAGCAGGGTTCCAACGTCACATAAACCGTACAGTCGAAAAGGCGCCAGCGGCCAAGCGCCTGGGCAGCGGCGCACACGGCCGCAAACTCGGCATGAGCCGAAGGGTCCTGGTCGAGTTCGCGCCGATTGTGCGCCCTCGCGACGATCTCACCGTCGCGCACCACTACGGCTCCGATGGGCACCTCGCCCACCGCCGCGGCGACTCGCGCCTCCGCCAGCGCCTCGCGCATGAACTTCTCGTCGATTTCGGTGATCGTCATCGTTCGCCTTCCCTGTTGCAAATTCAAAACGATGCTATCATTACGACTCACGGAGAGATGGCAGAGCGGTTGAATGCGGCGGTCTTGAAAACCGTTGAGCGCGAGAGCGTTCCGGGGGTTCGAATCCCCCTCTCTCCGCCACTTTAGTGATTCACCGGTGTCATGGTCCGCTCAAACAGTGCATCGACCACGTCGGCTATCTCGGGTCGACGCTCAAGATCGTGGCCCGATTCCCACCATATCGTGAAAAGTCGAATAATACCGCCGGCGACAAACTCAGACGTCGTCTCAAGTGACACGGGGGCCAGGGCATCCTCGGCAAGCACGTTCATCACACGCTCGCGGATGGAGCGAGCAATGCGGTCGCAAATAACGTTGGTCAACATGCCCGACATGCTGCTTGCCAAAATGTTATCCATGAGCCGCTCGTGCGTCAGAATCAAATCCATAGCATCGTCCAAAATCGCGTGCCGAAGCGCGCGCACGTCCTCGGCAGATACCGCGCCGGCCTCATCGGGCTGTTTTTGCGGCAAGCCCGACATGAGCTCATCGATATAAAAGGCAAAGTAATCGTTCTTGTCGCGAAAGTGCTTGTAGAACGTCGTGCGGCGAATCATGGCGCGGTCGCACAGCATGGCAACCGTCAGGTCCTCAAAACGATGCTCCTCGAGAAGCTCGGTGAAGGCATCGAACAGGGCACGATAGGTTTTCTTGATGCGAAGGTCCATCCGTATCGCCATCCTCAGGGCAAAGACAACACTCGTCAATCTGTCGCATATCTTACACCTGTACCTCGCGCGCTTTGCCCCGGTGCCGACCCCGCCGAAAACATAACGCTTGCCGGAAAGTTCGGCACGGCAAAACGTTGCGGGTATACTAGTAGCGTTATACCAACGGCAGCTGGCGCATGCCGCCGCGGCCATTCGAAACGGAGACATCATGATTACCGTCATCATCGGCATCGTTGTTGTCATTGTGATTGTCTGCGCCATCGCCGGCATCTACAACAACATGGTCACCAAGCGTAACCGCATTGATAACGCCTGGCAGAACATCGATACGCAGCTGCAGCGCCGCAACGACCTGATCCCCAACCTGGTCGAGACCGTCAAGGGCTACGCCAAGCACGAGCAGGAGACGCTCTCCGCCGTGATCAGCGCGCGTAACACCGCCGTCAAGGCCACCACGCCCGAGGCCAAGATGGAAGCCGACAACGTGCTGACCGGCGCACTGCGCCAGCTCTTCGCCGTAGCCGAAGCCTACCCCGATCTTAAGGCAAACACCAACTTTACGCAGCTGCAGGCATCGCTCGAGGATACCGAGAACAAGATTAGCTACGCACGCCAGAGCTACAACGATTGCGTGCTCAGCTACAACAACGCCATTCAGACGTTCCCGGCTGTCATCTTTGCCGGCATCTTTCAGTTTAAGGAGCGCCAGGGCTTCGAGGCCGCCGAAGCAGCCCGCCAGGCCCCGACCGTCAAGTTCTAGTAGTTTGGCAGTGCATCCTTAATCGGCCAAATGCATAAACCGCCCCGTCGAATGCATACTTCGACGGGGCGGTTTCCTTTTTCGCGAAGGTCCCCCTCTAAGCGCCGTGCATTTTTAGGAATATTCAACATAACCAAGAGCTTCGGGCGCCACGATACATGCCAAAGACCGCGAATATCCCTGCAAATCAAACGCTGTCAGCCCATTACCCCGCCCATCATTCGTAGAAAACATCGAGAAATCCCGATTTTTTTTGCCCGAGATCGGTATGCAGGGGCCTTCGATTGCAGAATACTCGCAAAAATGCACGTCGCCACCACCCCCACATGGCGCGAAGCAAACAAAAGCGCGGCCAAAAGGCCGCGCACCATCTTTAATTCAGATCTATATTGCCCGTAACGGCAGCACCGAGGTAACGCAGGCCCGAGGGCAACCTACCTTTCCGGCGCACTCCGCAGGACGAGAGAACCTCCGCCGCACGAAGTGCGCAGCGGAGGTTCTTTCATGTCCGAGGACGCGCCGGAAAGGAAGGTTGCCCTCGGGCCGGACAGCTAAGACAGCTTACGCGACGGTGTAAACCCAGTTGTGCTTGTCCTCGACAGCACCGGACTGGATACCAGTCAGGGTCTCGCGAAGCTTCTTCATCACAGGGCCGATCTCGGTGTATCCAGCCGGGAAGGTCACGGTCTCGTCGGCGCCGTAAACCTTGTTGTCGATCTCGCCAACCGGAGAGATGACGGCAGCGGTGCCGCACAGGCCGCACTCCACAAAGGTGCCGGCCTTGACCTCGGCCCACTCGACGGGGCGCTGGTCAACGGTCATGCCCAGGTCCTGAGCAACCTGAACGAGCGAACGACGGGTGATAGAGGGCAGGATGGAGTCGGTGTGCGACTGCGGAACGACGAGCGTGCCATCCTCTTTCACGAACAGGACGTTGGCGCCACCGGTCTCCTCGACATAGGTGCGGGACTCGGAGTCGAGATACAGGTTCTCGGCATAGCCCTCGCGATGGGCCTCCATCGTGGGCTTAAGGGACATGGCGTAGTTCAGGCCGGCCTTGATGTTGCCAGTGCCGTGCGGTGCGGCGCGGTCGTACTCGGAAACGCGCAGCTTGACGGGCTTGAGGCCACCCTTAAAGTACGGACCGACCGGGGTCACGAGGATGCGGAACGTGTACTCAGGAGCGGGAGCCACGCCGATCACGTCACCGGAACCGATCATAAACGGACGCACGTACAGGGTCGCGCCGGAGCCGAAGGGCGGAACCCAGGCGGCGTTGGCAGAAACGACCTGCTTGACGGCCTCAACGAACTTGTCCTTGGGGAACGGGGGCATCTCGAGGCGCTGGGCAGAGTTATACATGCGCTCGGCGTTCATGTCGGGACGGAAGCAGACGATGCTGCCGTCCTCGGCGGTGTAGGCCTTCAGGCCCTCAAAGACCTCCTGGCAGTAATGGAAGATGCCGCCGCACTCGGAGACATGCAGGGTGTGGTCGGTGGTCAGGCCGCCCTCGTCCCACTCGCCATCCTTCCAATGAGCCTCGTAGCTGTAATCGGTCTTCATGTAGCCAAAGCCGAGGCTACCCCAATCGATATCCTTCTTCTCGACAGTCATATGTCGCTCCTTACATACACAGTTGCAAACTCGCGAACCCGCACGCAAGGACCGAGGCCGGCCGCGTCGCAACGTCGCACGCCCGGAGCGTAAAGCCGGACGGGACACGCAAACAGCATCAAAGCCGATGGCACGTCGATTCGCATGCACGAGATTGTACTCCGCACGCGCGTCGGATAAAACGTTTTTCTTTAACTAACTAAAGTATTTTCATTTGACCGAAGCAAAGAGGCCCGCCACCGTAAACGGGGACTGGCCTCAACTGCACGGTTTGCGCGCCGGCTCGAGCTACGCGTTCTTTTTGCCCAGCTTAGCCTTAACCAAACCGACCACGGTCGGGATGATCGACACGGCAACGATGCCGATAATCAGCAGCTCAAAGTGCTCCTGCACAAAGGGGATGCCGCCAAAGAAGTAGCCCAGCAGTGTAAAGAGCGTTGACCAGGTAATGCCACCCAGCACGTTAAAGATAACGAAGTTGCGCCAGTGCATGCCGCCCATGCCAGCAATAAAGGGCACAAAGGTGCGGATAAACGGGAAAAAGCGGCCCAGGAAGATGGCCAGGTGACCCCACTTGTCCAAGAAGTCCTCGGACTTTTTGATGCGCTCGGGCGTCATGGCCTTGACCTTGCCCGAAGCGATGATCTTTTTGCCAAAGAAGTGGCCGATCATAAAGTTGCACTGATCGCCCAGGATGGCTGCGGCCCATGCGGTGGCCAGAAGCGCCACGATGTTAAAGCCGCCATTATGGGCAAAGAAGCCCGAGGCAAACAGCAGCGAGTCGCCGGGAAGGAACGGGAAGAACACCACACCCGTCTCGATAAAGATGATCAGGAACACGCAGCCGTAGGCCATAAGCGGGCCGGCGGCGATCCAGCTGGCAATCGCGGTGCGCGGGTCTTTGAGCAGCTCGGCGATAAAATTAATGAAACCCATGAAGTAAAACCTCTCAGTTGTGGGCGCGGATACGTCCAAGTTGACCAGTATACGGTTGCGGCGTCCCCTCGTGCGCAACCCCACAAAAGCATGACTCCATTACCAGCAAGTTTGCATAACTGGCACCTGTCGCGCAATGCCGCCAAGATTGTCCTTCCTAATCCCTAGCGAATCGCTATACTTTATTGAATCGCATTGCCATGGCGCTAAGGGAGGGCGGCCGGTGAGCTTTATCAATACCATTCGCGAGGACATCAAGACCGTCCAAGCGCAGGACCCCGCCGCGCAAAACGGTCTGGTCATCTTCCTTTCCTATCCTGGCCTGCACGCCAAGTGGAACCACGTGCCCGAGCACTGGCTCTGGGAGCACGGTCATCGCTCGCTCGCCCGCGTGCTCTCGCAAATCACCCGTCACATCACCGGCGTCGAGATTCATCCCGCCGCACAGATCGGCAAACATTTCTTTATCGACCATGCCATGGGCGTCGTCATCGGCGAGACCACCATTGTGGGTGACAACTGCGTGCTCTACCAGGGCGTCACGCTCGGCGGTACCGGCAACGAGACCGGCAAGCGCCACCCAACGCTCGGCGATAACGTCACCGTAGGCACGGGCGCCAAGGTACTCGGCAACATCCGCATCGGCAACAACGTCAAGATCGGCGGCAACTCGGTCGTCGTTAAGGACGTGCCCGACAACTGCACCGTCGTGGGCGTGCCGGGACGCATCATCAAGCGCAACGGCTGCCGCGTGTTCGAGGAGAGTTTCGACGCCAAGCAGCATCGCGAGTACATGCCCGATGACGCCGCCGAGCAGAGTGCCCTCAACCGCCAGGGCATCACCGAGAATGCCCGCCGCGTCAAAGAACTCGAGCGAGAAGTGGCCGAGCTCAAGGCCCTCGTCGCCAAGCTCGTAGACGAACGCTAGGAACGCAAGCGGCACAAAACGGCATCGGCACCGATGCAAAAGGCGCGCCAGGGGATCAATCCCCGGCGCGCCTTTCTTTTTGATGTGACATGTGGGGCTATCCCTTTGTCACATTATGCGAACTGACTCAAGTAGAGGTCGGCATAAGCGCCCTCGGCAGCCAGCAGTTCCTTATGCGTACCTTGCTCGATAATGTTGCCGTGGTCCATGACCAAGATCAGGTCGGCATCCACAATCGTCGACAGGCGGTGCGCGATCACAAAGCTCGTGCGCCCGCGCATGAGCGCGTCCATGGCACGGCCGATGGCAAGCTCGGTACGCGTGTCCACGCTTGAGGTCGCCTCGTCCAGGATGAGAATCGCCGGGTTGTTGAGCAGCACGCGCGCGATGGTCAGCAGCTGACGCTGGCCCTGGCTGATGCTTTCGGCATCGTTGGCCACGCGCGTGTCGTAGCCCTGCGGCATGGTGCGCACGAAGAAGTCGACCTGCGCGGCACGAGCGGCGGCCACAATTTCGTCGCGCGTTGCCTCGGGGCAGCCGTAGGCGATGTTTTCGGCAATCGTGCCATCGAATAGCCAGGCGTCTTGCAGCACCATGCCAAACTGCTGACGTAGCTCGCCGCGATCCATGCGGCTCGTATCCACGCCGTCGAGCGTAATACGCCCGCCGTCAATCTCGTAGAAGCGCATGAGCAGGTTGATGAGCGTCGTCTTGCCTGCGCCCGTGGTTCCCACCACCGCGATCTTCTGGCCCGGCTCGGCAGTAAACGACACGTCGCGCATAAGCGGCTTGTCGGGCGAATAACCAAAGCGCACATGCTCAAAGGAGACGCGGCCCTCCACGCGACCCGGCAGCTTGGCGGCCTTGTCCGGCAGCGGATCGGCCTCCATCTCGGGCTCATCGAGCAGGTCGAACACGCGCTCGGCGCTCGCCAGCGCGCTCTGCAGCGAGTTAAAGGTAAACGACAGCTGCGTCATGGGCTCGGACGCCTCATAGATAAACTGGAAGAACGCCTGGAACACGCCGACGGTCATATGCCCGGCAACCAACATGCTGCAGCCCACAAGCGCAATAACGATCTGCGCCAAACGGCCGATAAAGCGCACTGCGGGGCCGACAGCATTGATCATAAAGTCGGCCTTGGTGCTCACACGAGCCAGTTCCTTCGAAGCCTCGTGCACCTCAGCGGAGCTCTGACGTTCGCGGTTAAACGCGCGGATCACCAGACGGCCCGAATAGCCTTCCTCGACCGCACTCGTAATCTTGGACACCCACTCCTGGCGCTCGCCCGTCACATCGTGTGTGCGGCGCGAGACGACCTTCGTCACCAGCAGCGACAGTGCCGTAAAGAACAGAAAGACGAGCGTAAGCTGCACGCTGAACACGAACATCACGCTCACAGCACCAACAACCGTGCCGATCGACACGAGCAGCTGCAGCAATCCGCGCTGCATGCTCTCGGACATCTTGTCCAGGTCGTTGGTCGCGCGGCTGACGACCTCGCCGGGACGATGCGCGTCAAAATAGGCGAGCGGCAGACGGTTGAGCTTTTGCGCGATGCGGTTGCGCAGGCACAGATTGAGGCGTTCGGCCACGCTCGACATCAAAAAGCTCTGGAGCGCGTAGAACGAAGCGGCGGCCGTCCAAATCAAAAAGTAGATGAAGATAGTCCTGCCGCAGTTCTCCCAGGTGATGCTGAAGGTGGCGTTGTTGACAAACGCTACCTGAATGTGGCCCCACAGCTCATCGATCACGCGGGCGCTATATGCCGGCGCGGCAGTGTTAAAGATGACATAGAACACAATGCTCGCGAACACGATATAGAAGCGCCAATGGTCGCCGGCAGCCTCACTCCACAGGCGGCGCACAGTCGCCCAGGTATCCCGAGGCGTCTCGTCCTCGTCTTCGTCGTCCACGTCGCGCATACGCTCTGCCTCGGCGCGGGCGCGCTCGTCCTCGGCACGTTCGTTTTCCTCGTAGAGCGCTTGGCGGCGAGCCTCGCGCTCGGCTGCAGCCTTGGCGGCGTCATCCAGCTCGGTCGACGCGGCAGCCGTTTCCTCGACCAGTCCCGCGGCAGCGGCGTCATCAACGCCGCCCTGCTTCTTGAGCTCCTCGGTCATGCTACTCACCTCCCTTCATCTGCGATTCCGCGATGGCGCGGTACACCTCGCAGGTTTCCATAAGCTCGCCATGCGTGCCCAGACCCACAACCTCGCCATCCTTGAGCACGACGATCTGGTCGGCGTGCAAGATCGTCGAGATGCGCTGCGCGATGATGAGCACCGCAGCGTCACGCGTCTCGTCTTGCAATGCATGGCGCAGGGCCGCATCGGTCTTAAAGTCCAGGGCCGAAAAACTGTCATCGAAGATGTACAGATCGGCCTGCTTCATGAGCGCGCGAGCAATGGCCAGGCGCTGGCGCTGGCCGCCTGAAAAGTTCGTGCCGCCCTGCGCCACCGGGGTATCGAGCCCCTGCGGCTGATCGAGCACAAAGGTGCTCTGGGCAACCTGGAGCGCGTGAAGCATGTCGCCCTCGGTCGCGCCTTCGTTACCAAAGCGAAGGTTGCTCGCCACCGTGCCCGAGAACAGCCACGCCTTCTGCGGCACATAGGCAATGCGCCCGCGGATTTCGTCTTGCGTAAGCTCGCGCAGGTCCACACCATTCAGGCGAATGGAGCCCTTGGTGGCATCGTGGAAGCGCAGCAGAAGCTTTGCCACCGTCGATTTGCCCGAGCCTGTCGAGCCAACGATCGCAGTCGTCTGACCGCGACGGCAGGCAAAGCTCAGATCGCACAGGGTGTCCTCGTCGGCATCGTCAAAGCGAAACGACATGTGGTCGAACACGGCCACCGCATCGGCTTCGTCTTGGGGCTCGCGCGCCCCGTCATCCAGCGTGCGCTCGCCATCGACGATGCTCGGCTCAATCTCCAACACCTGCTGCGCACGGTTCAGGCACGCGGCAGCACGCGGAAGCGTCAGCACCACCATCTGGGCCATCATCACAAAGAACAGGATCAGAATTGCATACTCCAGCACCGCCGAGATACTCGCAATCTGCATGGCGTGGGCACCTACGCGGTTGCCGCCCACCCACAGCACCGCCACCTCGGCGATGTTCATCAAAAAGAAGCTTGAGCTGTCGAGGCCCACAAACAGGTGGTTGACTTTGATGGCGTTGGCGGCGTATTCGCTAAACACCTCGTCCAGACGCCGTTCCTCGTGGCGCTCCTTGTTAAACGCACGGATGACGCGCACGCCCACAATATTTTCGCGCAGCACCACGTTCATGCGGTCGATAAAGCCCTGTAGGCGCATAAAAATCGGCGCCGCGTTGGCAACCGTAAAGACCGCCGCCACCAGCACAATCGCAACGACTACGCCCAGAAGCGTGCCCATGGCGGGATCGATAAACCAGGCGAAGATGATGCCCGCCACAGCCAAAAAAGGCACGGGCAGCACCAGCTGAATCGTCTGCAGAATCGCCTGCTGAATCACGTTGATGTCGTTGAGCGAGCGCGTGATCATCGATCCGGTGCCAAAGCGCTCAAAATCGCTGGCCGCGAGCTCGAGCGATTTGTCGTACACGGCATTGCGGATATCGCAAGCCACGTTGGCGGCCAGGCGCGCCGAAAGATAGCAGCCCAGCACCGTACCGCCGCTAGCCATGCTGGTCGCGATAAACATGTATAGGCCGTTGCGTAAAATGTAGTCGACATCGCCCGTGGTAATACCGGTGTTGACCATGTTCGCCAGCATCGTGGGAACCAACAGCGTACCGACGTTATCCACCAGCAGCACCAGCAGCGTCACTGCGACAAGCCCTCGATATGGCTTTAGAAACCTCATTAACAGTCGCACGACTCCCCCTCACCTTGATTCTCGGCTTGGCTCTCGGCAGCGATATGCTGCTTAAAGGCATCGCACTCATCGCCGAGCACCTGAGAGAATTTGCCGATCAAGCGCATAATCTCGCGCTGCTCACATGGCTCAAGCGCGCCAAAGGCTCGCTGCTCGGCCTTGAGTGCCGGCAGCGCATAACGCTCGGCAAATCGCCTGCCCTCTTCGGTCAGGCTCACAACCTTGTTCTTACGGCTGCCTTCGGCAAACTCCAACGTTGCGAAGCCCCGCGCCGTCAAGGTTTTAATTGCCGAGTTGATGGTCTGCTTGCTGTAGAACCATTCGCTTGTCAGACGGCTTACGGCAATACTGCCGCCCGCCGTGCTGGTGTCGACGAGCATCCAATAGGCGCAGTCCGAAAGGCCGCAGGCGCGCGAGAACTCCGAATAGATATGGTCGAGTCCATTGAGCAACCGGTCGAAGTCGACCAGCGTAACCGCACTATTCATCTATCCCACCATTCAATTGTCCGATTTTTGACCAATTATGTGTCTCTAGATTAGTCCGAGTTTTGACTATCGTCAACAGGCTCTCCGCAAATGCGTGCATTTTTACGGCCTATCGGCAGAAAAAGACCGCCGGCGCGGGGGCGGCGCCAGCGGTCACGTGAAAATCGAGTTTTATTGCCTGTTAAGCGGCGACGGCCTCATAGACCGTAGCGCCCGAGAAGCTGTCATGCAGGCTCTTGCCGGCAATCCACGGCAGCTCGACGACCTCGCAGACCGTGTTGACCAGCTCGGAGCAGTCAGTAAAGTGGCCCTTGTCGTTGAGGGCCTCGCAATCCTGAACACGCCAATAGCCATCGGTGTGCGTGATGTAGTACTCGTGGTCGTTGATCGACACGAAAGCGCGCGTCTTGGAACGCAGCAGCTTCAGAAATCCTTCGAAGTCGGTCTCGACGACATCTCCAGCCTGGAACATGATGTTACCTCCTGGCCCGGCGCCACCACGGCGCATTGATAAACGTTGGTACTCCTTTAGTAAAACCTTTATCAGAGGTTATGCGTTCGTCATTTAGGCAAGTGGTAAAAAACCGCAGGGTAGACGGGATAAAACGTTTAACCATCCCATTGGTTTGTCACATTCTGAAGGTACTTTTATGCAAACCTACTTTCCCAATTGGAATCTATCCTTTTGGCCGGGCAATTGACCGTCTATCGTTTGAGCCCGACGGGTATGAACGGGACATCTGCAACGCCACCGCAAGGAGACACCATGGAGACTATCGAAGCACTCATTCACCGTCGCAGCTGCCGCAACTACAGCGATCGTCCCGTCGAGGCTGAAAAGCTTGCACGTATTATCGAAGCCGGCCAATATGCACCGAGCGGCATGGGCCGCCAGCCGGTGACATTTGTCGCCGTCACCGACCCCGCGACCGTCGAGCGTCTCTCACAGCTCAACGCCCAGGTCATGGGCAGCAACAGCGACCCCTTCTACGGTGCCAAGACCGTTGTGGTGGTGCTGGTTGACCGCAGCGTGCCCACCCATCTGGAAGACGGCTCGCTCGCCATGGGCAACTTGCTCAACGCCGCCTATGCACTGGGTGTCGATTCGTGCTGGATTCACCGCGCGCATGAGGTCTTTGACTCGCCCGAGGGCCTGGAGCTGTTGGCCAGCTGGGGCCTGCCCGCCGACGGCAGCCTGCGCGGTGTCGGTAACTGCATTTTGGGCTACGCCGAGGACACGCTACCCGAGGCAAAGCCGCGCCGCGACAACGTGGTGTACGTTAGGTAGCGCAGGAGTGTCCCAAACTGCCGGCAGAAAAGGAACGTCCCCTTCTGCCGGCAAGCTATGTTGATATTTGAGTTGTCGTCGCTTCGCTTGTCTGGGTCGTTTCGGCGTCGTCGCCTTGCTTGTCTTCGTCCTTTTGCACATCGGCGATGGTGGAGGCCGCCGCAACGATACCGCGCTGGGGCGCGACGCTCGTCTGGGCCTGAGCGCCCTCGACAACTTCTGTACCTACATGCGCGAGCTCGGGCGATTTAAACATTGCGTCCAAGTTGGCGCCACCGCCGGCATATCCGAGCGCAGCGAGCGCGATGACGATCACTGCAACGGCGGCCACGATCGGCACGTAGCGATGCCAGCCGGCGGGATTGAGCCCGCTGCGGCGAGCCGCCCCGCGGCTGATGTAGCCGAGCGTTCCGTCGTGCTTGAGCTTTGAGCCCACCACGCGTTTGCGGCCCCACAGCGAGGACTCTGCCTGCATTGCCAAGCGGGCGCTTGCCGAAGGATAGCCGTATTTAGTGCGCTTGAACGAGCCATCAAACCCCGAGGCGTGTTTGCCCCACGTCACCGATGTTGTGCGTCGGTTGACCGGCGCGGCACTCCGCCTTCTGCGGCTCGGTTTTGAAGTCTCAGCCATATGCCCTCGCACGCCGTAACCAAATCGAAACAATAACGCTTTGGACTGTAGCACACGCGTCGCGTGCGGTCACGGGCGCCTCGCTCAACGGTCATCGTCCTTCAGCAAGCGCCACAGCGTTGTACGGCTTATGCCCAGCACCTCCGCCGCACGGGTTCGGTTGCCGTGGAGATGGTCTACAACCAGATGCGCGATATCTCGCTCGGTATCGGCCAGCGGTCGCAGGATATACAGGTCACTTTCAAGCGTCGGGGCGCCAAAGGTTGCGGTCTTAATCACGTCCTCTTGGGCGAGCACTTCCTCCGCCACAGCGCGGTCCACCGTGCCCGTCCCCACCAATATATACAGTCGTTCCGAGACCTCGCGGAGCTGCAGATAGTTGCGCGGCCAGCGGTAAGCATCGAGCGTCTTCGTCGCCGCGGCAGACAGCGTGGGCGCTGCCGTCCCAAATGCATCAGCGAGATATTCCAAATAGCGCGCGACCTTCGTCGACGCGGCTCCCTGCTCGGCGATTGCCGGCGCGACGCTCACCGCACAGGCGAAGCGCTCGGTCACAAAGGCGGCTTGATCACTTTCGCCGCCGCCCGGCATGTCATTCGCCGTCAGCACCACATGGCAGCGCGTCGCCAACGCGGTGTCGGTCATCGTGGAGACCAGCTCGCGGAGGCGCTGGGGGCCAACCGCGTTCCAGCCCTCAATGCAAAGGGTCAGCCCCATTTGGAACAACGGCGATTCGGCGCTTTTGAGCACATGGCGCCAACCGCGCTCGGTGAGCTCATCGAGCGCAACGGAAACAAAGGGCTGATCGGCAAAAGGACCGTCCAGATAGAGGCGCTTGGCGATCTCGACCTGACCCGCTCCCAGCTCGCCCTCGAGCATAAGGGGCACACCGCGCGCGTAGCTCTCGGCAACCGGCGCAGCCACCGAGGCCGCCCCCTCAACGATGCCGTACGCACTCGATTCGTAGCGGGCCTCGACTTCGTCAGCGTTGAGCCACTCGATGCCCGCATGTGCCGCGGCACCGCGCACCTCGCGGACCACGACGACCCAAAGCCCCCCGCCCTCTTTGTCGGTGGGGCGAACGGTCAGGCTCAGGCGCGTACCCGCACGCCCCATAACCAGACGCGCGCCGTCTCCTATACGGTCGAGGCGCTCAGCGACAAAAGCCGCCACATCCCGCTCAAGTGCCGCGTCATTCATGGTCGAGATCGCGACGTCCCCACGCGCATCGATTGCCAATGCCGAGGCCCCGGCAGCAGCCAGGGCCTCGGTCAAGATGTTCAGCTTGGCATCGCTATCCATGATTTGCCCCTGTCCGCGGCGACATGCAGCCGCCGACGGTCGCACGACCGAGTGTTTCAAAATTGAACGATATTGCGCACCAAACACTATAGGGCAGAAAGCGCCGTCCTGCGAGTATAGGTGTTGCCCCGCATCGCCATCCTGGCGGGGCGATAAGAGCTCTTCGGGACTTATAAACCTGCGGACAAGCCATACCCGCAAGAGCTCCTATCGCTCCACCGCGGGCTTGCGCTCACCAGCACGCAGCACGCAAACAAGCTACTTCTCTACCAGATTCCCAGTACGTGTTGCATTCCCAAACTCATGCACGCGATGCCAATCCAGCAGCAAAAGCCCAATGCGATGGGCTTGCCGCCCTTTTTGACCAGCTCGACGATATCGGTATTAAGGCCAATAGCCGCCATGGCCATCACGATAAAGAACTTCGACAGCTCCTTGATGGGCGCCGTAATGGGCGCGGGAAGCTGAAGCACCGTGGTGATTACGCTCGCCAGCACAAAGAACAGCACAAACATGGGAAACGCGCGTTTAAGCGAGAATGTGCTTTTGGCGTCGCCGCCGGCCTTGCGCGCCAGATGCATCTGCCAGCATGCGAGGACCAACGTGATGGGGATAATGGCCAGCGTTCTGGTGAGCTTGACCACCGTGGCGCTCTCGAGCACATTGGCGCCGGGATGCATGCTGTCCCAGGCGCTCGCCGCAGCCGTTACGGACGAGGTGTCGTTGATGGCAGTACCGGCAAACAGGCCAAAGCCCTCGTTGGTCAGCCCGAGCATGCCGCCGAGCGTCGGAAACACGAGCGCCGCGATAACGTTAAACAGGAAGATGACCGAAATAGCCTGGGCAATCTCGCGATCGTCGGCATCGATGACGGGTGCGGTCGCGGCGATGGCAGAACCGCCGCAAATCGACGAACCCACACCCACAAGCGTCGCGATCTTACCCGGCACGTTCATAACGTGGCAGAGCACAAAGGCGATGACAAGCGAGGTCGAGATTGTCGCCACGATAATCGGCAGCGACTGGGCGCCCTTGGACAGAATCTGGGAGAGGTTCATGCCAAAGCCAAGCAGGATAACCGCGTACTGCAAGACTTTTTTGGACGTATAGGTAACGCCGGCGGCGAGCTGTTCGCGACGATTCTTGGGAAAGACGAGCGCCAGGACCATGCCAAAGAGGATGGCAAATACCGGACCGCCGACCACCTCAATTTGTTTGCCGAGCAACGTCGCGGGAATGGCGATGATCAGGCAGAACAAAACGCCTTTCCAGCGCTCGCGTACGATATTTGCCAGTTGCATATGGGATTCCTTCTTTCTATTTCACGTTTGCGACGGCTTATGATACGGCAACATTGAGCGCAGCCTTGCGCAAACACAGACTAAGATGCCGCAATAGTTCTCAGGCAACAGCCGAATTACCCACCGCGGAGAGCTGATTCGCGGCATAATTAACAACTGACATATGAGTTTGATAGAACAGTTGTGAGGCGCTATGGAAGAATCGATGCACGTCGGCGAGCAGGAAACGAGCCTACAGGACCAGTCCTACCACACCATTCGACGCAAAATCGTCTACCTGGACTACAAGCCGGGCGAAAAGCTGGGCGTCAAGCAACTTTGCGACGACCTGGATATGGGTCGCACGCCCGTGCGCGAGGCTTTGGTTCGCTTGGCGCAGGAAGGCCTGGTGCGCACCGTGCCCCAGAGCGGCACCTACGTCTCACCCATCAACCTCACCCTTGCCGAGAGTGCCTGTTACATCCGCGAGCATCTGGAAAAGCAGGTGATTGTGGAGTGTTGTGCGCGCGCCACGTCGGCCGGCATCGAGCAGCTCGACCGCGCCATCGCGCTGCAGGAAAAGGCCATGGCCGAAGAGGATCGCATCGGCTTCTTTTTGAGCGACAACCTCATGCATCACATGATTTTTAGCATCGCATGTCGCAGCACCGTGTGGTCGTGGCTCGAAGAGACCAATGCCGACCTGGAGCGCTTCCGCTGGCTGCGCGCCGCCACGCAGGTTCTCGACAATCAGGACATCGTGAACGAGCACAAGCAGATTCGCCGCGCTATCGCCGGTCGCGACCCCATCGAAGCGAGCTTTTTGGTCAGCAAGCACCTGCACATGATGTTCCGCAACCAGACCGAGGTTCTGGACCAGTTCCCCGAGTACTTCGAGACCAGCAAGCTCCGCTAACCTGCCAAAAAGGGACAGGTTCATTTTGGCAGGTTTTATCTGGGCAAATGCAGAAAAGGCCCGGCTCCGTCTTGATGCGGAGCCGGGCCTTAGTCGCTAGAACGGCGGAACCAACTATTCCACGGTCACGCTCTTGGCGAGGTTTCGGGGCTGATCGACATCGCAGCCGCGCAGGATGGCGACCTCGCGGGCGAGCAGCTGCAGCGGGACGCTCGCCGTGATGGGGCTGAACACGTCGCGGACTGCTGGCACGCGGATGATGCAGTCGGCGATTTTGTTGATCTCCTCGTCGCCCTCGGTGGCAACGACGATGACCTTGGCGCCGCGCGCCTTGCACTCCATGAGGTTCGACACGGTCTTGTCGTAGGTGGCACTCTTGGTGGCCACAGCGATGACAGGGAAGCCCGGGTCGATCAGGGCAATGGGGCCGTGCTTCATCTCACCGGCGGCGTAGGCCTCGGCGTGCAGGTAGCTGACCTCCTTGAGCTTGAGCGCACCTTCGTAGGAAATAGCGGCGCCCATGCCGCGACCCACGAACAGTGCGGACTGCGCGTCCTTGCACAGCAGGGCGGCCTCATGCACGGCCTCGGTTTGGGTATCCAAAATCCACTGGATCTGCTCGGCCGTATCGGAAAGCTCACGGAACAGCATGCGCGCCTGCTTGGTGGTCAAGCGGTACTTGACCTGCGCCAGCAGCAGAGCCAAAAGCGTAAGGCTCACGACCTGGCCGATGAAGCTCTTGGTCGAGGCGACCGCGATCTCCTTGTTGGCCTTGGTGTAGATGACGCCGTCACTCTCACGCGCCACGGGGCTGCCCACCACGTTGGTGATGCCGAAGACCTTGGCACCCTTAATGCGCGCGTCTCGAATGGCGGCAAGGGTATCGGCCGTCTCGCCCGACTGGGATACGGCAACGACAAGCGTCGTCGGCGTAATGATGGGATTGCGATAACGGAACTCGCTGGCCGCCTCCACCTCGGTGGGGATGCGAGCCCAGCCCTCGATGAGATTCTTAGCAATGAGGCCAGCGTGATAGCTGGTGCCGCAAGCGATCACGTAGACGCGGTCGATGTCGTTGAGCTCCTCGAGCGAAAGGCCCAGCTCGTCGATGTCGAGCTCGCCGGCCGGCGTCATACGACCGACCAGCGTATCGCGCACGACGCGCGGCTGCTCGTGAATCTCCTTGAGCATAAAGTCGGGATAACCGCCCTTTTCTGCCATGTCCAGGTCCCAGTCGATGTGGGTGACCTTGGGCTCGATAACGTTGCCGGCCTCGTCGGTGTACTCGACGCCTGCGGGCGTGAGCTTGGCAAACTGACCGTCCTCGAGCACCACGACGTCGCGGGTTGCGTCGATGAGCGCGATGACGTCGGAGGCGACATAGGCGCCGGTCTCGCCCGCGCCGACCACGATCGGGGAATCCTTGCGGGCCACGGCGATCACGCCGGGCTCGTCAGCGCACACGGCGGCCAGACCATAGGCACCGACCACGTGGGTGCAAGCCTCGCGCACGGAGGCCATCAGGTCGTGCGTCTCGGCATAAGCCTCTTCGATCAGATGCGCGAAGACCTCGGTATCGGTCTCGCTCTTAAAGTGGTGGCCGCGGCCCTCCAGCTCTTCGCGCAGCTCGGCGAAGTTCTCGATGATGCCGTTGTGGACGATGGCGATACGACCGTCGCAGCTGGTGTGGGGGTGAGCGTTAACGACGGAGGGCTTGCCGTGGGTGGCCCAACGGGTGTGGCCGATACCGCAGGTAGCGTCGCTGTCGATGTTGGAAAGCTCGCTCTCCAGGCCCGCGACCTTGCCCACGCGGCGGATGACGTCGAGGTGCGCCGCGGCGCCCTCGCCCACCTCGAGCGCGACGCCCGAGGAGTCATAGCCGCGATACTCCATACGCTTGAGGCCCGTGACCAGGATGTTCTTTGCAATATCAGAGCCGGTGTAGCCGACGATTCCGCACATAAGATAAATCCCTTCGTTCGCGTGACTGCAAGACGTCCACGCACAAGGGGCGCTGAGACGTATAACGTTCGAGTATTGTACTCACGCAAACGCAAGCTGATATACCAGAAGTGGTACCTCAACTTAGATACCACCCGATGCACACACGTCCAGCCGGTCCAAACCACCACAAAGGCGCCTGTCCCCCTTCGTGGTGGTCGCGTTGGCAACAGCGTTTCCCCAGATAAAACCTGCCAAAATAAACCTATCCCTTTTTGGTTGGTTTGGGATGCTACAATCTGGCTTGTACTTGAAACGCATCAAAGGGGCCGCTATGGCAAAGGTAAAAATCAGCGACGTCGCGCGCGAGGCCGGAGTTTCGCTGGGCACGGTTTCCAACGCGCTCAACCACCCCGAAAAGCTGCGCCCCGAAACCCTCAAGCTCATCAACGAGACCATCAATCGCCTTGGCTACCTGCCCAACCAAAGCGCTCGTCAGCTCGCGGGCGGCGCCACCAAGTCCTTTGGCCTGGTGCTCCCCCGTCTCGATCACGGCTTTTCGCTCCAAATCGCCAGCGGCGCCCACAACGAGGCCCGCAAGCACGGCTACGACCTGCTCATCGCCAACGCCGATAACGACGATATTCTCGAGGACCATTACCTGCGCTACTTTATGGGCACCCAGATGTCCGGCGTCATGGTTCAGCCCATGGCATCCCCCGACTGGCACCCCGCCATGGCCAAGATGCCCGTGCCGATCGTCCACCTGGACATCCATTGCTCCGAGCCCGGCTACTACGTAGCGGCCGACAACGAGGCACAGGGCCGCATCATCGCCGAACTCGCCATCGCCCGCGGTGCACGCCATATCACCGTTGTGGGTAGAGCAGCATTTATGCAACTCACCCTGCGCGTCCTTGGCATTCATAAAGCGCTCGCTCTACACCCCAATATCAAGATCGAAGTCATCGACGCCGGCGAATGGAATACCGCCGCCGACGGCTACGGCATCGGCGCCCAAATCGCCGCGCGCCCCGCGGATGAACGCCCCGATTTTGTCGTCGGCCTGACCGACGTGCTGGCCTCGGGCGTCGTTTCGGCACTGGTCGACAAGGGCATCTCCGTCCCCGGGCAAGTACGCGTAGCAGGTTGCGATGGCAACCCGCTCGCTTGGAGCGGATCGGTCCCGCTCACTACGGTAGCGCCCCCGGGCTACGAGATTGGCCGCAAGGGCGTTCAATTGCTCATGGAGCAAATCGAGAACAAGGCCCCGGCAAAGGCCAAGCATATCCGCGTCGGCTCTGCAGCGCGCACCGTCACCGCAGTCACCGCCGCCGAGGATATCAACCGCCAAGAACTGGTACGTCCGTTCCTACTGGAGCGCGCCAGCACCCAGGCAAGCACCCAGACCGACGCCACGGCCATCAACCTCGGCGCGTATCTATAGCACGCCCGCAAGTATGCTATGTCGCCGCTTAAGCAAAAGGGGCCCGACCATTGCCGGGCCCCTTTTGCTTAAGCGCAAACGTGGGCAATTGCTCGTTTCAACACCGCAATTGTCTAGCGCACGGCCTTGACCGCCGCCGCCAGGTCGAACAACGTATCGAGCACGGCCTCGCAGCCATCCACCACGTCTTGCGGCAGCGGTACGATATCGGGAACGGCAAAGACATGGCAGCCGGCCGTAATGCCCGAGACGCAGCCGTTGCGCGAATCCTCGACCACGGCACATTCCTCGGGGGCAAAACCCGCGCGCTCGCAGGCAAGCAGATACATCTCGGGGTCGGGCTTGCCGTGCGCGACGTCCTCGCCGCAGGTCACCGTTTCAAACTTGTCAAAAAGACCGAATGCTTTAAGGTTGCGCTCGGCCGTAACATGGCGCGATGACGTTGCAAGGCCTACGTGATAGCCCGCAGCCAACAGCTCGTCTATGCACTCGGCGGCGCCGGCCTTAAGCTCCAGATCGGTCTTGACCATCTCGTCGCGAATCTCCTTGTGGCGGACATAGATCGCCTCGGCGGTCTCGTGGCTGCCGTAATGCTTATCGAGGATGTCCATGACATCGGGTAGCGTGCGACCGATAAACTGATGGATCAGCGCATCATCAATCGCGAGCCCCAGCTCAGCGGCGCCTGCCTTCCAGGCCCTAATCCCCAAACGCTCGGTATCGACCAGCGTTCCATCCATGTCAAAAATAACAGCCTTGATCATATCGGTCCCCCTCGCCGGATTGCATTACTGCCACTCTACCGCACTTTACAAGCTTGTATATAACGTATATAGCATATTGCACTTTCGTTACATAGCTGGAAGTCTTATGACAAGCAGCTCGGTGGGATTATAGTTTCATCCGAGCTTTAATAACTGTAAGGAACTTTCATGCTTTCAGACACCGCCGCACCCGCAGAGGAGCTTCAGGACAAACTCGCAGCACTCGAGCAGCTGCTTTTGGCATACGGACGCGTCGCCATCGGCTTTTCCGGTGGTGTCGACAGCAGCTTTTTGGCCGCGGTCTGCGCCCGCATCATGCCTACCAATACCCTCCTCGTCCATCTCACCACGCCGCTCATCGGCACGCCCGAACAGACTTCGTTTGAGCAGTCCGTTGATGGGCAAGCTGATGAAGGGGCGCATTTTAAGCTCCCCGTGCTCAATCTTTCGGTCGATCAGCTGCAGCTCCCCCAGGTAGCCTGTAACGATGCCAATCGCTGCTACCACTGCAAGCACGCCGGCTTTACCGCCATCGTCAACCACGCCAAGTCGCTCGGCTTTCCCACCGTCATCGATGGCAGCAATGCAAGTGATCGCGGCGACTACCGCCCTGGTATGCGCGCGGCAAAAGAGCTCGGCGTACGCTCCCCTCTCATGGAGGTCGGCTTTACCAAGGACGAAGAGCGCGAGCTGCTGCGCGCATGGGGCTATCCCGTTTGGAACCTGCCGGCGGGAGCATGTCTTGCCACGCGCGTTCCCACGGGCGAGGAGCTTACGCGCGAGAAGGTCGATTTAATCCGCGCCTGCGAGGATTACCTGCACAATCTTGATCTGGCACAGGTACGCGCGCGCTTGATCGGCGGCTGCATGCATATCGAGGCCGCACCCGCAGATGTCGCCAAGATTGCTGCCCTCGGTGGCAACGCCGTCGATGCCGAGGGCAAAACCCCGCTGCCCGCCGTTATCGAGTCCGCGCTGCGCGAGCTGGGCTGCGACCATATCTCCCCCGAGGTCACCCCCTACATCCACGGCAACATGAACCTTTAGATTACGCCGTTTTACAAACGGCGTAACTGCTCGGCGCTGCGCGGGCTCCGGGCACGGCAATCTGACGTTCAACTTCACGGGCGCGACCAAAAGGTCAGCGCCCGCTTGTTTCACGTCACCTTACCGCACCCGAAGCCCGCTCGCTCGCATATGCTCAACCTGGACTGCGTTAACTGACCTGCCAAAAAGGGACAGGTTTATTTTGGCAGGTTTTATCTGGGGAAATATCGCGAGACAATCGCCCCTCCAGCACCCATCTGGCCTCGAGAGACACTAGAGAGGCGACCCGGCTGCATCTACTTCTTCCGATATCGGCGATTACGACTCGTCGATGAACCCATTACTTCGATGAGCCCTTTATCCGCCATTTTTGGCAGATGGTAACGGACAGACGAAATTCTGACCCCCGATGCAACCGCTATTTCTCGCGCCGTCATATCCACTTCGGCGCTGAGAGCCTCCAGGATCCTATCCGCCGTCGAAGCTGACGGTTCTCTGTTCCTATCGATAATTTCGAACGTGTCTTTGCCGCATTTTGACAGGGCATGTTTATCTACAAGGTCCCCGCAGATCAGGCGAATGTCATCCGAATCCCACTTCAGGGCCTCTCGTATTTTTTGAACATCGCATACGCACCCATGCTCCCGCATAAACATGAGCAATGTTTCTTCGCGATCCGTCAGCTCGGTGCCCACATGGCTCTGAATCCACGTGCGGTTTTCAGCAAGCTCCGCCCCGTGCCGGGAAAGCAGCACCGTAAACGAATCGGCCTTAACGATAAATTTCGGCGTTCCAAGCGAACGAGACTCCATCTCGCGAATCATAGCCGGGATACCAGATCCCTGGCTTTCTGCAACGGCCCCCTCGGCATGCTCTAACGGCGTCGCCCCCATTAGGCTCATGAGCTTTGGGTTTCGGCAGCGCGATTCCCCGTCTGCAAGATTGTCCACCGTCTTTCCGCCCCAAAGCCCACCGGGGTTTTTGATCTCTATTCTGTCTGGATAGATATCGACACTCACGGCCTGCCCCACAAACATGGGCGAATATTCTCGATGGATGCAGGCGTTTGCCAAGGCCTCGCGCAAAACCTCCTGGGGAACTTCCCAATCCTCCCTTCTGCCAGCGCCTTGCACTATCGTCGCTTTGCGCAAGTTTCGTCCAATCGCGGCAAGGGCATCTTCGATGCAAGCCGGAATCGGGCCATCGCACAACTGGCGGTCAATAAACCGGGGTTGCCCGGGTGCAGATTTTTCCACATCGGAATGAACGGCGACATCGATCATCAGTTTTGGATAGAACTGCTGGGGGTAAATTCCCGCCGACAGAAGCCCCGCGAGCTTCACGGCACCATCCTTTGTAGTGATATTGAGTCTGACCAGCTGCTTTTCCAGCGTATCGGCCCCGCGCAAAACGCGCGGGGTCTGCAGCCGGCGATTTGCGATAATAGACCGCACGACATCTGGATCCAAATCCTCGACCGTTGCCTCCGAAACCACCGTGCCGTCTGCATCGCTCGGAAGCAACGCACTCTGCAGCTCATATAGCTCAGCAGGTGACATCTTGATATCTTTATCATCCACGCGCTTGTAGCTACCGTTCTGCACGCCGCGCGCGCCGATATAGCAAGGCTTCGCTTTAAGCTCAAGTTCAAAGATGCGCACCAGAAGCACCTGGAGCCCGTCGACCTCGCCTCGATCAAGCTCGTACCGCGGCGCATGGGTCACCACTGCCGCTGAGCCTCCGTCTCCGATACCCGAAACAAACTGATCGCGCACCCTATCGATAGCAAAGTTAGCCGAAGGAACAAACCCTTCGGCTTCGTTCAGGCCCAAAATAATGAGTCCACCCGCAGTGTTCGCAAAAGCGCTCACTGTCTCCCATACGTCTGCGCTCAATTTATTCGTGCAGGCTTTAACTTCTACCGATGCGTCATCAGTCCCCCGCCTGCGAAGGCGCTCAACGATAAGGCCAAGAGGTTCATCCAGCAGCATTGGCATTCCGTCTCTCTAAAACGATAGATTTATCTCTCTAAAGTATAGTATATCTCTCTAACTTTAGAGAGATAGCACCTTATTTTAGAGAGAAATTTAGAGAGATGCATCAAATTCACTGCTAGATTGCCTAATGCTATCTCTTTAACTGACCTTCTCTTTAAAGAGATATTTAGAGAGACGAGCGCAATCTCTCTAATCAAGGGCTCCGCTCTTTAAGGTGCACACTTCCTAACCGTGCCCTAAGTTGCGGTGAAATAACTCACGATTAGCCTGCCAAAAAAGGGACAGGTTTATTTTGGTAGGTTTTATCTGGGGAAACTCCGAATAGCCCCACATGCATAACCGCTGCAGCTCCATATGAGGCAAATGAACCAGCAGCGTTTGCCCCAAAATCTTGAGTATTTGTTCGACAGAACGGCCCCTGCCGGCTCCTGCTAGACTGGTAGATTCCCAACCGTCTATCCAGGAGCCTTCATGTCGCGCAAGTCCGCCTACAAGCAAGTACTTTCCATCGGCACCGCCGTGGTGCTGGGGTTTGCGCTGTTCACAGGGTCGCTCGACGGAGCGCCCAAGCTGCTGTCGCCGCAAAGCGATGAGCAGGCGGTAGCTCTGGCCGAGAAACAAAACGAGAGTCCCAGCCGCACCGACGACGAGGCAGACCTGGTTGCCCGACTCGAATCGGGAACAGAGAGCTCCTCGGACTCTCAAAATAGCCAAGCCTCTGGCGATGGCTCCGATTCCGCCGCAACCGACACCGGTGACGACGGCTCCGCCGACAGTACCGCTACCCCCATCGACGAGGTCGAAAACCCCGATCTCGACCGCGCCCGCGGCGTATATCTCAGCAGCATTCCCGACTACGCCGGCAACCCCTACGTTGCTCTGCGCGCCGACAGCACGCACCCGCTCGGCACGCCGTCATTCACGCTCGATGAATACGAGCGCGCCACCGAAGAGGGCTGCTTTAAGAAGTTCTCCAAGCTCGACAGCTTGGGCCGCACCCGCAAAGCGCTCGCCTGCGTGGGCCCCGAATCACTTGGTCAAGGCGAGCGCGGCGATATCTCGCGCATCCACCCCGCCGGTTGGCACCAGCAGCGCTACGACTTTATTCCGGGCCAGAGCCTCTACAACCGCTGCCACCTCATCGCCTGGTCGCTCTGCGGCGAAAACGCCAACCGCAAGAATCTCCTCACCGGCACGCGTTATCTCAACGAGACGGGCATGCTGCCGTTTGAAGAGCAGATTCTCGGCTACATCCGCGATACGGGTAACCATGTGCTCTACCGTGTCACGCCCATGTATAACGAAGAGGAACTTGTCTGCCGTGGCGTGCGCCTTGAGGCGCAATCGGTCGAGGACCACGGCAAGACCCTCTGCTTCCACGTATACTGCTACAACCTGCAGCCGCACGTGCAGATCGACTACGCCACCGGCCGCAATCAGACCTCGGGAGTTTAGGGCCGACCAAGCTGCCCCAAAACCTAAAATGATCCGTTTTCCTCCGTCCCCAAGGGATCAAAAAGGGCCGCCCCGGTTACCCAGGGCGGCCCTTGCATCGGCATGCATGTTGCAGGCAAAACCACGCGTTACTTGGCGCGGCCCTCCTCATAGCGCTCGACCAGCTTGGCCTGAACGTCATAGGGAACCTGCTCGTAGCCAGCGGGCTTCATGGTAAAGTCACCCGTGCCGCGCGTGATAGAGCGCAGGCGCGTCGAGTAATCCGCCAGCTCTGCCAGCGGCGCCTGGGCAATGACCACGGTGTCTCCGCGCTCATCGGTCTCCATGCCCGTCACGCGACCGCGCGAGGCCGAGATGTCGCCCATCACGGCGCCGGCGTAGCTCTCGGGGATAGTCACCGTGATTTCCTCGATGGGCTCCAGCACCACCGGGTCGGCATCGGCGCATGCCTTGCGCAGGCCGATGCGAGCCGCCGCGCGAAATGCCATCTCGTTGGAGTCGACGCTGTGATACGAGCCGTCGTACACAGCCACGCGAATGCCCGTGAGCGGATAGCCGGCAATAATACCGTCCTTCATGGTCTCCTGGACGCCCTTGTCCACGGCGGGGATGAGCGAGCGCGGGATGCGGCCACCCACGACCTCGTCTACAAACTCATAGCCATCGCTCGTGCCGTCGGGTCCAATGAGTGGCTCCACGCGCAGCCAGCAGTCGCCGTACTGACCGGCACCGCCAGTCTGCTTCTTGTGGCGGCCCTGGGCACTCGCCGTGCGGCGGATGGTCTCGCGATACGGAATGCGGATCGGCACGCTTTTTGCCACGACCTTGGTGCGATCCTCCAAACGGTTGAGCAGCACCGAAACCTGCGCCTCACCAACGGCGGAGATAATGGTCTGACCAGTCTCCTCGTCGCGGTCGATGCTCATGGTCGGATCGGCCTTGCAGGCCTTCTCGATAAACGTGTAGAGCTTCTCTTCGTCGCCGCGATTCTCGGCCTCGATGGCAATGCGGTACTGCGAGTTGGGGAACTTAAACGCCGCAGCCTCGACCTTACCGGTAATGGAAAGCGTATCGCCCGTTTCGGCAGCCAGCTTGGGCGCCACGATGATGTCACCGGCATAGGCATGACCGACCTCGGTCATGTCGCGGCCGCACATCACATACAGGTGAGCCAGACGATCGCTCTTGCGGGTACGCGCGTTGATCAGCTCAAGACCCGGCTCAAGCGTGCCCGTCAGCACCTTGATAAAGCTGATGCGGCCCTGCTGCGGATCGGCCAGCGTCTTAAACACAAAGGCCACCGGACGGTCATCGTCGCTCGAAATCTTGAGCGAATCACCGTCGATGAGCGGCATCTCGCCGTAGTCCGTCGGCGCCGGGAAGTACGTGGCGATGTCGTCCATCAGCGAGTTGACGCCCTGCTCCTTAATGCAATCGCCCGCAAAGACCGGCACAAAGATGCGCTCGGCAATCGCCTTCGACAGCAAGCCCTCAAGCTCCTCCTGCGTCAGCGTCTCCTCGCCTTCCAAGTACTTCATCATCAGTTCGTCGTCAGCCTCGGCCACCAGCTCGCACAGATGGTCATGGGCCTCCTCGGCCTGGGCACGATACTCCTCGGGAATCTCCGACTCAACGGCTTCGGTGCCGTTGCAATGGCGCGCCTTCATGCGCACCAGGTCGATGATGCCGTCAAAGTCCTCGCCCTCGCCCCAGGGAAGGGTCACGGCGCCCAGGCGCGTGCCAAAGCGCTCCTGCAGCAGGTCCATCGTGGTCGCAAAGCTGGCCTCGGAGCGCGACAGGCGGTTTACGAACACCGCACGCGCCAGGCGCAGGTCCTCGGCGGCATACCAGAGCTTAACCGTCGTAGGCTGCGGGCCGGCCTCGGCGTCGACCACAAACAGAGCCGTCTCGCAGACGCTCATCGCGGCAAAGGCGTCGCCGATAAAATCGGGGTAACACGGGGCATCGAGCACATTGATGCGCGCGCCCTTCCAGTCGATCGGCGCGATGGTCGTCGAGATGGAGAATGAACGCTTAACCTCTTCGGGGTCATAGTCGAGCGTGGGCTTGGTGCCGTCGTGGCCGCCCAGGCGGGCGGTCTTGCCGGAAAGGTGGAGCATGGCTTCGGCGAGTGAAGTCTTGCCCACCCCGCCTTGGCCTACGAGCACCACGTTCCTTACGTTACCGGTCTTGGGAGCACCCATGATGACCTCCTTGCAGGGCCGCGCGCAATGCGCGACGCCAACGGGGAGAGTTCGCGGTCGGTGCCATCCCGGGAGCAGCATGGTCGGCAGCCGAGCCGACTCACCCTCCAAATGTCCTATGCCACCACCCTACCCTCACGGGCGGCTGTCCATGCATACCTTTCGGCGCACGTATGAATACAGGCGGCGAGAGGAAGAGACAAGCTTGTGAGGCGATTATTGAACCCCGTCGATGCAAACGAAAAGCCGCCACAGACCGTAAGACCTGCGGCGGCTTCGCCTCAATTAATAGTTGAGTAAATGCTTGAGCCTACCCCTCGATACGGCTCAAGAACTCACGAGTACGTTGCTCTCGCGGGTGATCGATAACCTGCTCGGCCGGACCCTCCTCGACAATGCGGCCTCCGTCCATAAAGACCACGCGATCGGCAACATCGCGCGCAAACTGCATCGCGTGGGTCACGATCACCATCGTCATATTCTGCGCGGCAAGGTCTTTAATGACACGCAGCACCTCGGCCGTCAGCTCGGGGTCGAGCGCCGAGGTCGGCTCGTCAAAGAATAAGATTTCCGGATCGAGCGCCAGGGCGCGGGCAATACTCACGCGCTGCTGTTGACCGCCCGAAAGCTCACAAGGAACCTTGTTCTCGTTGCCCACAAGCCCCATCTGAGCAATCAATTCATGCGCACGAGCTTCCGCCTGCTCGCGCGGGCGCTTAAGCACGCGGATCGGCGCGTCGATGATGTTTTTCATCACGGTATAGTGCGGGAACAGGTTGTAATTTTGGAACACCAGACCGAATCGCGAGCGCGCCTGCTTGGGCACATCGCCCTTCGCATAGACCGCGCCCGAACCCGCATCCGTCGCAACGGCAAGGTCACCAAACGAGAGCGAGCCTCCGTCGAGTGTCTCGAGCAGCGTGGCGCACCGCAGCAGCGTGGACTTGCCGCCACCCGAAGGCCCGATAATCGCCACGACCTCTCCACGCTTTACCTCGAGCGAGATATCCTTGAGCACCTCATTGCCGCTAAACGCCTTACGCGCGCTTTCGATTTTCATCACTGAGTTAGTCATGATAATAGTCCAGCTTCTTTTCGGCGGCGCCCAGCAGCATCTCGACCACAAAGTTAAAGATCCAGTAGATCAGCGCCGCGATCGCAAACGGCACCATGCTCACCTGCGAGGCGACCAGCGCCTTGGCCGTCGAGAACATCTCACCCACGCCGATGGCAAACGCCAGCGACGTGTCCTTGACCAGCGTGATGATCTCGTTGCCCATCGCCGGCAGAATACGCTTGGCGACCTGCGGCATCACGATATACAGAAACGTCTGCATGCGCGAATAGCCCAGCACCTCGGCTGCCTCGTATTGACCGCGCGGAATGGACTGCAGGCCCGAGCGATAGATCTCGGCAAAGTAACCGGCGTAGTTGATGATGAACGCCACGACGCACGCCGTCCACTTGGAATCGGGCGTGAGCGAAATGCCAAACACGTAGTACGGGGCAAAGTAGATGGCAAACATCTGCAGCATGAGCGGCGTGCCGCGCATAACCGAGATATAGATGCGCGCAATCCAGCGAAGCGGCGCGATTTTGCTCATGCGCATAAACGCCACGGGGATTCCCAGCGGAATCGACCCGAGCAACGTCAGCACAAACAGCTGCAAACTGACCAAGAATCCCTGGCCAAGCATTTGCATCATGACCTGAATAGACATTACTTGAGCACCCAATTATCGAAAGACAAACCATAGCTTGAATATTTATCGCAGAGGTCCTTGACCGTGCCGTCCTCGTAGAGCGCCTTGAGCGACTCGGTCACGGCGTCGGCCGACTTGGTGTCGCCCTTCTTAAAGCCAACGGCGTAGCGCTCGCTGGACAGCGGCTCATCAAGCTGCGTATAGGCATCGGGCTTGGCGGCAAGCTGATACTGGGCAATCGAAAGGTCGCAAGCCACGGCATCGACCGCGCCGCTCTCGAGCTGCATAAAGGCCGTGTTGTACTCGCCGATCGTGTCGAGCGTGGCAAACGTCGCCGCCAGATCCTTCTGGTCACCCTCAAGCACGTCCTGCGCAGCGGAATCAGTCTGGGTAATCACAGTCTTGCCGGCAAGATCGTCCCAGCCCTTGATGCCCGCATCCTTCTTGACCACCAGCACCTGCTCGTTGAGCATGTACGGCTCGGAGAACGTGTAGTCGTCCTCACGGCCCTCCATGGTAAAGCCGTTCCAGATGCAGTTGATGGCGCCCGAGTTAAGCAGCGTATCCTTGGCGTCCCAGTCGATGGCCTCGTATTTGACCTCCCAGCCCTGCTTATCGGCAACAGCCTTGGCCAGATCGAGATCAAAGCCGGTGTACTCGCCATCGTCGCCCACAAAGCCATACGGAGGATAGGACTTATCAAAGCCCACCACGAGCTTCTTGGACTCCGCAGCGCCCTTCACGTCCTTGGCTGCAACAGAACCGGCAGCGGAACCCTTGCCGGCACCACCGCCGCAGCCGACAAGACCAAGGCCAAGCACCGTGGCGAGCGAGCCGGCTAGACCAACAAACTGACGACGAGACATATCGGTGTTCATGGTATTCCCCCTTGATGGCACTTTAGTTAAGTAAAGTGAGTCGTGTAACGTCCAGAATCATACACTCTACCTTGATAAAGTACAAGGGAGAGGTTGCCCGGCGTGGGCGGGGAGCGGCGCGTAATTAAGTTTCCTGCTCTACAGTCCTGCGCAAGACGGAAAGCACATTAAGTGCTTTCCTTTGCGTGCGGAACTCGCGATAAACTTAATTACGCGCCGCTCCCCGCCCACGCCGGGCAAACATCGTTGGACTTATCGCTGACATGAAATGGGCGCTTGCATATCGTCTGCTAACTTGGCACGGTACAATGCTTTCAGATTTCAATTTGTAAATTAGTGGGGTTAATTCATGGCAGAATCTCGTGCGGAGCGTAGGGCTCGTCGTGCTTTGGTGGAGGCGGCTGAGGGGTCGAAGGAGGAGAAATCTTCTACGAAATCCAAGTCTTCTAAAGCTGCAAAAAGCAAGTCGGCTAAGGCCAAGCGTCCCGGCTCTCGTCGGAACGAGGATAAGGCATCTCAGACTCGCTCCAAGCGCTCGCATAAAGATCGGGTTTCGTCTGCGCGTAAGGCTGTGGACCCCAAGTCTCCCTGTTCGATCATGAAAGCTTGCGGTGGGTGTACGGCGCTCAATCGTCCTTATAAGAAGCAGCTCGCCGCCAAGCAGGCTGCTATGGAGGAGCTTTTTGCTGCTCTTTGCGAGCGTGAGGGTATTAGCGTCGACCCCATTCGCGGTATGGGAGTCACCCTGGGCGACCCGGGCAAATATCCTGCGCCGCGTGGCTTTCGTCATAAGGCTGCCACTCCCTTTGCTCCCGGTAAGGAGGGCGCCGTCCGTTGCGGTTTCTTTGAGCGCGGCACGCACAAGATCGTTGCCGTACCCGAATGCCCCGTCGAGGCACCGGGCGCCCGTCAGATTCTCAACGGCATCGCACGCGAAGCTGAGCGGTTGCATATTCCCGCCTTTAATGAGGACAAGCATCTTGGTTTGCTTCGCTATGCCGTCGTCCGCTGCGGTTGGCGTACCGACCAGGTCATGGTTACGCTCGTGACCGCTCAGCGTGACTTACCGCATGCGCAGGAGTTCTTTGAGGCTGTCGCCGCACTCAATCCGCACATCGTCACCGTCGCCCAAAACATCAACGGACGTCCCGGCAACGCTATCCTCGGCGAGGAAACCCGCATTGTATATGGCGCCGAGTGCATGCGCGACCAGCTGCTCGGCTGCGAGTTCGATATCTCCCCCACCGCGTTCTACCAGACCAACCCGCAGCAGACCGAGCTGCTCTATCAGCTCGCGATTGACGGCATGGACCTGCAGCAGGGCGACGTACTCATGGATGCCTATTGCGGTAGCGGAACTATCGGCCTGTGCGCAGCTAAAGATGCCCAGAACAAGGGTATCGGCATTATGCTGCTCGGCGTTGAGCGCAACCCGGCGGGCATTGCCGACGCACGTCGCAATGCCGAGCTCAACGGCCTCACCCGCAGCGCTTGGTTTATGGCCGACGACGCCACCGACTACATCCTGGATGCCGCCGACAACAACGAACGCGTCGACGTTCTTTCCATCGACCCGCCGCGCGCCGGCTCCACGCCCGAGTTCCTCGAAGCTGCCTGCGCACTTAAGCCGCGCCGCATCACCTATATCAGCTGCAACCCCGTGACCCAAGAGCGCGACCTGCACCAGCTCCTCGACGAAGGCTATCGCCTGCTCAAGATCACGCCAGTCGACATGTTCCCCCATACCGACCACACCGAAACCGTAGCGGTCCTCGAACGCCGCTAACCAACCTCAGTAGATTTTTGGGACAAGAAAGGGGGCGACCCGTCTGGGCCGCCCCCCCTTCGCTTGGTTTATAAATTCTGCTACATCCCATTGCGTAGATCGCACACGCCGGCTGCCGCCATCTCGCGCAGCAGCGTCTCGCGATCGCGCGTCACGATCAGATCCAACGGGAAGTGAATCTCGTCGAGCATCTTGCGAGCGTAATCGAGCTTACCAATTGCCATGCCAATGTGCGCATCGGTCGAAACGCCAATGCCCACGCCCAGCTCGGCGCAGCGCTCGGCAATCTTGCGGCATACGGCCCAATGCTCAGTGTCGACACCGTGTTCAAGACTATGGTTGTTGATCTCAATGATCTTGTGCTTGGCTTTGGCCGCCAGCAGCACCTCATCGATATCGAACGGCACGCCCGAACGACCCGTATGCCCAAGCATGAACACCTTGGGATGCTCCAGGGCATTGATATACATCTGAGTTGTTTGGGCGAGCGTCGCGCCTTCGGCAAACTGCGGATTATGCACGCTTGCCACCAAATAATCCAAATTGCGCGTCACCAATTCGAACAGCGAATGCTGGTGACTGTACGAATCGCCGGCAATATCGAGCGACACGGGAATGTCCTCGCCAAACAAGCTTCCGTCCAGCGAAACGATATCGACCTCGGCGCCGCGAAGCACCAGCACGCCGCTCCAAATGCGCGGCCAGATATCCTGGTTAATAAAGAACTGGAAACTGCGCAGGTCGTTGGGGCAAGCCGTAACCATAGAGCTCAGATGGTCGGCGGATCCGAGCACCTGCAGGCCACGTTCCGCCGCCCAGTACACATTCTCCTCAATGGTTGAGTACGCATGCGCGGAGAACAACGTATGAGTATGAATATCACAAGAAAGCAGGTAGGGCATCGGGTCTCCTTATCCGGTATGGCCGTCGCGTATATTCATTGTACGCATAGCTTTCGGCAGTCGTAAAACTGCTTCATCCCAATCACACAACGGCATAGACAACGGGGTCTGGCTTAAAACCAAACCCCGTTTCACGTAAAACATTGTAAGCAGAGCGCTTTACTTTTGACGATACTCGTCGGCCAGCTGCTTCCAGGCGGGCAGTGAGTTAACGATAGTCTCGTAGCTCACACAGTAGCCCAAGCGGAACCAGCCCGGCATGCCAAAACTATCCGAGGGCACCGCGAGCAGCTCATACTTCTTCGCGCGCTCGCAGAAAGCGTTCGCATCGGGCTCCAGCGCCTTCACCCACAGGTAGAATGCACCATCCGGCTCAACATAGGTGTAGCCGTACTCCGCTAGTGCATCGGTAAGCGCGGTGCGGTTGCGTGCATAGGCCTCAACGTCACTCGGCTCATCGATGCAGTCGATAATTACGCGCTGGAAGAGCGCCGGCGCGCACACGAAGCCCAGCGTACGGGCGGCACCGCCAACGGCGGGCATTAGACGAGCTGCCTGAGGGTTCGTATTGGGAACCAGAATCCACCCCACGCGCTCGCCCGGCAGCGAAAGCGACTTGGAATACGAGTAGCACACGATGGTGTGCTCGTAGATCGAGGGCACCCAAGGCACCTCGGCGCCATAGACAATCTCGCGATACGGCTCATCCGAGATAAGCATGATCGGGTTCTCGGGATCGCGCTTGGCGTTGACCTCGCGTAAAACACTGGCCAGTCGCGTCAGGGTATCGCACGTATACACGGCGCCGGTCGGGTTGTTGGGTGAGTCGATAATGACGGCAGCCGTCTTATCGGTAATCGCCTTGAGCACGTTATCCACGCTCAGCTGGAACGTATCTTCATCGGCGAGCGCCTCGACACACGTACAGCCGGCCTTCTCAATCCACACGCGATACTCCGGAAAATACGGCGCAATGACGATAACCTCATCGCCCGGGTTCGTAACGGCGTTGAGCGTGCAGGTGAGCGAAGCCGCGGCGCCCACGGTCATAAAGACATCCTTGCCCTCATAACTCGTACCAAAGCGGCGGTTGAGCGACTCAGCCACGGCGGTACGGCACTGCGGCAGGCCCGGTGCGGGCGTGTATCCGTGCAGCTGGTCACTCGGCAGTTCAAGCGCCTTTTTGATGGACTCCGCGACGGCAGCGGGCGCCGGAACGCTCGGGTTGCCCAGCGAGAAATCGAACACGTTTTCCGCGCCGATTTGCGCCTTACGCTCAAGGCCATAGCTAAAAATCTCGCGGATGATGGAGCTTTCCGCACCGCGAGCATACATGGTTTCGTTGATCATCTGTTCCCCTTTCGCATAGGCGGTATTGTACGCTTTAGTTGAGCAAAGCGCCGCAGCAATGTTGATTGGGGACAGACTTAAATGCGTGAAAACACTCATTTAAGTCTGTCCCCAACCAACAGAAAGAAAAAGCCTCCGCAGGTTTCCCCGCAGAGGCTTTCGCCACAAAGACTATTTGTCGGTGTCGGCATCGGCATCGGCATCGACGACGGCATGGTCATCGTCAGCATCATCGGATGCGGCTTCGGCATCCTCCTGCATGGCCGCCTGCGCAAAGGCCGCGGCATCAGCCGCCAGCTCCTCCTCGCTCATACGAGGCGCGCGCTTCTTGGTCGGCATGCCGGCCGCCTTGGCATTGCGCTCCTCCTTGGCCGCCAGGATATCGCCCTCGCGCTCAAGGTAGGCATTCCACTCGTTGTCGAGCAGGGCGTTCACGGCGTCGCCTTCGACGGTCTCGCGCTCAAGCAGCACCTTCGCCATCAGATCGAGCTGATCGCGACGGGCATCCAAAATCTCGACCGCACGACGATGGGCTTCGCGCATGATGCGCTGAACCTCGATATCAATGCGGCGCGCCGTCTCCTCGGAGTAATCCTGATGATCGGCATAGTCGCGACCAAGGAACACCTGATGCTGCGCCTCGCCAAACACTTGCGTGCCCAGCTCCTCGCTCATGCCCAGACGCGTAACCATCTCGCGCGCCATCTTGGTCGCACGCTCCAGGTCGTTGCTCGCGCCCGACGTGATGTCATCGCACATGAGCTCCTCGGCAACGCGACCGCCCAAGAACACGGCAAGCTCGTCGAGCATCTCGTTCTTGGTCTTGAGGAAGTGGTCCTCCTGCGGAAGCTGCAGCGTGTAGCCCAGCGCCTGGCCACGGCTGACGATCGAGATCTTGTGAACCGGATCGGAGTGCTCCAGGATGTGACCCACCAGGGCATGGCCGCTCTCGTGGTAGGCGATCGTGGTGCGCTCGGCCTCGGTCATCACGCGACCCTTGCGCTGCGGACCGGCAATCACGCGCTCCATCGATTCCTCGACCTCGTCCATCGAGATCACGGAACGATGGCGGCGGGCAGCCAGCAGCGCAGACTCGTTGAGCAGATTTGCCAGATCGGCGCCGGTGAAGCCAACGGTCATCTGGGCGAGCTTCTCAAACTTCACGTCCTCGTCCATCGGCTTGTTCTCGGCATGCACGCGCAAGATCTGCTCGCGGCCCTTCACATCCGGACGGTCAACCGTAACCTGACGGTCAAAACGACCGGGGCGCAGCAACGCCGGATCCAGGATGTCAGGACGGTTGGTTGCAGCGATCAGGATGACCGACTCGCTCTCCTCAAAACCGTCCATCTCGACCAGCAGCTGGTTGAGCGTCTGCTCGCGCTCGTCGTGACCGCCGCCCAAGCCAGCTCCGCGCTGACGTCCCACAGCATCGATCTCATCGATGAAGATGATCGACGGGGCCTGGGACTTGGCCTCCTTAAAGAGGTCACGTACACGGCCGGCGCCGACACCCACGAACATCTCGACAAAGTCGGAACCCGAGATGCTAAAGAACGGCACGCCCGCCTCGCCGGCAACGGCCTTGGCCAGCAGCGTTTTACCGGTGCCCGGAGGGCCCACCAGCAACACGCCACGCGGGATCTTGGCGCCCAGCTTGCGATAGCGGTCCGGATCGCTCAGAAAATCACGAATCTCCTCGAGCTCCTCGACTGCCTCATCCACGCCGGCAACGTCTTCAAACTTGACCTTGGGGCGCGTGGCCTCGTTGGTCTTGGCGTTGGTCTTGCCAAACTGCATGTTCCTGTTGTTGGCGCCCATCATCTGGCGCATAAAGTAGAACATAATGGCGATCAGGGCGATCGTCGGAAGCACGCTCATCGCCAAGTCGCCCCAAAAATCGGGATCGTTGGTGTTGACGATGTACTTGGTATCGGGGTGCTCCGCCATAAGCTCGGCAAGCGAATCGGAGCCGACATAGGTCGAGGAGAAGCTCTTGAGCTCGCTCGTATCGCCCTTGTCCTTCTTCGTCTTCCAGTAATGACCCGTCACGCTTCCGTCTTGAACCGTATAGGTCAGATCTTCGACGCGATCCTGCTTGATGGCGCTCACCATCTCGCTCGTCGCGAGCTTTACGGTATTGCTGGAATTGGCAAAGCCGGAGCCCATGTTAAAGAAGGCATAGCCCAGGAGCGCGCAAGCCAAAATAAAATACAGCCAGCCCGTACGCGTGGGCTTCTTGCCTCCGGGCACCCCCGGGATCTTAGGCTCCCGGGGAGTCTGGGAATTGTTATCGTTACGGTCGTCGGGCATCTTACGAATAAACCTCCGGTTTCAAAATGCCCAGATACGGAAGGTTACGATAGCGCTCGGCATAGTCGAGGCCGTAGCCCACCACAAAGGCATCGGGGCAATGGGTTCCAACATACTTGGGCGTGATGGCCGAGGTACGGTCCTCAACGTCCTTCCACAGGAAGGCGGCGACCTCCAGAGAAGCGGGCTTGCGGCTCTCGAGGTTCTTCATCAGATACTTGAGCGTCAGGCCCGAGTCCAGAATGTCCTCGACGATCAGCACGTCGCGACCGCGGATGTCGATATCCAGGTCCTTAATGATACGCACGATACCCGAGGACTTCACACCGTCGCCATAGCTCGAAACAGCCATGAAATCGATGTTGGTCGGCAGCTCGATCTTGCGCATCAGGTCGCCCATAAAGACCACGGCGCCGCGCAGGACCGCAATCAGCACCAGATCCTTACCCGCGTAGTCGCGAGTAATCTGCTCGCCTAGGCGAGAGACGATACCGTCGATATCCTCCTGCGTAAACAGAACCTTCTCGATATCCGGATGTTGAGAAGCCATGACAACCCTTTCTTGTGCTTATCGCCCACACACCGCCGTATGGACGCGAACTTCACATTCTATCAGCGCACGGGGTATATTTTCCAGCCCGTACGCCATCAGCGCGGGAATACCGTCAACGTCGCACAGAATAGCTGACGTGGAACGCTATTCCGCATCGACCACACGAAGCAGATACGCCACGCGCGTTGCGGCCGTGCATTTAAAACGCTCGTCCGTGCGAACGCCTGCGACCCATACCACGGTACCTCCCGGAGCCGTTCTCAGCACAGGAACGCCTGCGCGCTCAGAGACGGGAATACGAGCCTCGTTGAGCAGGTCGGACACCTTCTTACTTCGCCCACTCATGCCCAACGGACACATCACATCCCCCGGCACGGGACCGTCTACCCACAGACGCGCCAAACGCGCCTCGGCGGGAATCTCCCCGCGCGAGCCGGCGAGCATCCGTTCGCTATCGCGATCGGCAAAGCCCAGCGCCGCGGCATCCACCATAGCGGCCACCCCTCCGGCACCCGCGAGTTCACGGGCACGGCGCACAATATCGCACCCCGGCTCGACGGCCATCGTCTCTGCCACCAGGATGCGGCCCGCCCCCAGCGGCAATCGACCGGGAATGGTGACCCAATCGGCAACTAACCCCTCGCGCGCCGCCGGGGCCTTGATTGACAGCATGCCAAACTCCACGCGCGCATCGATTCCCGCCGGCAGCGTGACCGAACCCGAGCCTTCGGCGACACAGGCGAGCACGCGCTCCACATGCCGCATCTCCGGGCGAGCGTCGGGGTCGATACGCTTAATTGCCAGTCGCACCATGCGCCGAGCAATCACCACCTCGGCCGCGGCCAGTCGGCGAGCGTCGAGGACCAGTGCGCCCACCGCCTCCTTACGCAGGCAGCTTCGAAACGCCTGTGCGGAAAGCTGGGAAAGAAAGGCATCCTCATCGCCTAAGATCTCGCAGGCGGCGCCAATCGTCTTGCAGACGCTCGCGTTGCGCTGCGCCACCACCGGCATCACCCGATGGCGCACGTAGTTACGCAAGTACGACACGTCCTCGTTGCTCTCGTCCTCTCGCCACGACTGACCATGCACCTGCAGATAGCCCACGAGCTCATCATGAGTCAGGTCGAGCAAGGGACGCACCACGATATTCCTCCGGCGAGGAATGCTCGATAGACCAGCGGGCCCCGAACCCTTAATCGCGTTCATCAAAAACGTTTCCGCGCGATCCGAAGACGTGTGCGCGGTGCAGATACGAGCCGCCGTTCGCGGTGCCCCCGTCTGGGCGCAGAGCTCGCGGACATACCTCCGCGCCGCGGCATAGCGCACCTCGCGGGCAGCCGCCTCGATATTGCCCGATTCATCATCAAAATAGGCATGCTCAACACACAGCGGCAAGCCATATTGTGCGCATAGGCCGCGCACAAAGGCCTCGTCGCCATCGGATGCCTCACCGCGCAGATGATGGTTCACATGCAGCACGTGCAGTCGCTCGCGCGCGATGGGAGCTACACCACGCCCATCCTGAATATCCAACTTTGATGTGCACGCCATAAGGAGCAAAGCCGTCGAGTCCGCACCACCTGATACCATGAGCACCACGGGGGCAGCCGTCTGCCGCGTTGCCAGAGCTTTATCATCAGCCCACGATGCGGCATGGTGTCCATAATGCTGAGATACCGTTGGCATTTGCTTCCTCCTCTATTCGTTCGCACCCATTGTATCCTTTGGAATCTTATGTCTCGTCTGCACCTTCATATCCTTGGCAGCGGCTCAAAAGGCAACTGCGCGCTCATCGAAGGCCCCCGGGGGCTCATCATGATTGACGACGGTCTTTCTCGCCGCGAGACATTAAAGCGCATGGCAGAACTGGGGCTCTCGGCAGACAACGTCTCGGCTCTTCTCATTACTCATGAGCATACCGATCACATCAAGGGCCTCGATGTCTGGTGCAAGCACTGGCACGGCCCCCTCTTTGCCAGCAGGGGCACACTTTCGAGCAAAGAAAATCTTTCGCATCTGCCTGTCGAGGAATTCGATCCCGGTGACACCCTATCCATTGCCGGCATCCAGGTGCAAACCTACTCAACATCACACGATGTCATAAATCCAGTCGGCTATCGATTCGACGCCCTCGATGATTCCATCGGCTTTGCCACCGACACCGGAGAGCTATCGAGCCAGGCCATGAACACCCTCAAAGATTGTCGAGTCCTCGCGCTCGAAAGCAACCACGATGTGACCATGCTGCGCGAGGGAGAATATCCCCGCTTTCTTCAGGAGCGCATCCTATCTACAAAAGGGCATCTGTCCAACGATCAGGCCGCCGAAGCCGCACGCGAGCTTGTTACCGATCGCACCGAACAGCTCATTGCCATGCATATCAGCCAAGATAACAATCGCCCGAGTCTTACCGTCAAAAGCTATGCCAAAGCTCTAGCCGCAACCCTGGATGACGAGGTCGGCAGCTCCGCCACCCTTCTCCAAGGATCGCGAAATCTCTCGATACGCCCCGCAAGCCAGTATCGGCCAGCAACCATTCAATAGACTGTCCTAGACAGCAAAAGGGGCCGGGAATCGCTTCCCGGCCCCTTTTGTTATCTTTTAATAGCACAGAACACCAACGAAGTTAGTCGATGGAAATCTTCGTAACGTTCTTCTTCTCGACGATCTTGGGAACCGTAACGGTCAGGATGCCGTCAGCGTACTTAGCCGAGAGGCCCTCGCTCGAAGCGTCCTTAAGATACACGCCACGGGTCGCGCTGTACGAGCTGAACTCCTTCTGCAGGAAGTTCTTGCCCTCGTTCTCCTCGTCTTCCTCGACATTCACGCTAATAGACAGACGGCCCTCGTTAAGCTCGACATCGATATCGTCCTTGGCGACGCCGGTCAGATAAGCCTTGACCTCATAGCCATCGCCCTTATCCTCAACGTCAACGGGGAACGCCTTAGAGGCAATCGAGCTGTTCGCTAGGTCGCTCATATCATCAAACAGATCGAACAGCGAGCTTGCAGAGGGACGAACGCCAAAAACCGAACGATAAGGAACCATGCTTGCCATGTTTACCACTCCTTTATAGGACTGCCGAGTCATCTTCTAGGTGACTGGGACTTCTTTTGACGCTCTTATATATGCCCACCCGATGCTCATATATACATCGACTATAAAGTTTTTTGAGTCCAGTACTATAAGCATATCTAAGTGTGTAGCACTAAGGTTTTAGGAAGGTTAAGGTTCTTTGAACCAGAGCTTAAATAACGAGTATGTCCACAGCTACAAATAACAAGGGGCTTACAATGAGCGCGTACACGTTGTTGGCAACGAGCTAAAGGGCATCATGGACGACCAAAACCAGAACAATATGTTAATGCCGACGCAGGGGGGAGATACTTCCACGCAGCCGCCACGGTTCCATCGCCCCCACATCTCGCAAGAGCCCATTAATGATGCAGAGCCCGAGTATGTGACGAGAAATCGCTATCAAACGCTCGAGGATGCCCAGACGGGACGTAAGCACATGGGCGTCGCATCGAGCGATGCCGTATATCTGAAAGATGCACCGTTATCAAAAAACAGCGCGATCAATGACGACCCGACGAAAACGCCCAAAACTCGACAGCAAAGAGGTCCTCGACCTAAGCAAACCTTAACGCATTCGGCTCGTTATCTCGAGACGCCAAAACAAGGGAAAACGATCTTCGTCTCATCAAGTAAACGACGTAAGCAGCATCGACTCCAATTGCTACTTTTAATCATTGTGGTCATAGCAGTTGCCCTTGTGATTCGATTTATTGTCTTTAAATAAAAGCTCATTACTCATAAGCCCAACCGGGCTAGAGGTGAATGCAACTACATTGTGGTGTATCAAACGCAAAAAAGGGGGAGGCCGCGAGGCCTCCCCCTTCTTCAAGTCATCCGACGGCTCGGTGCCGTCCACCGGTCAGCGGCGCCCTGGCCTCCCACGGGCTGACCC